>Ga0210393_10000215_pt1 | contig 55185 bp, 27 predicted proteins | sample IncBWC27OmetaG_FD_160068 | JGI IMG/M metagenome (GOLD analysis project Ga0210393, IMG submission 160068) | Forest soil microbial communities from Barre Woods Harvard Forest LTER site, Petersham, Massachusetts, United States - Inc-BW-C-27-O ... | reverse complement strand
TCGTTGGGGACTTGATGGATGGGAAGGTAGACGGCGTCGTTTTCGGGATTGATGATGCCGAGGAAGCCGGGGTCGCGAAAACCCTGGGCGCTGCGGCCTCGGTAGAGAATTTTGCCGTTGAGGAAAATGGTGACGTCGTCGCTGTAGCCGATTTCCAGTTTTTTGAGCTGGTCGCGATCGGAATCGATGTTGGTGCGGGCGTAGAGGAGTTTCATGCCGGGCTGGGGCTGGAGGCGTGTGGAAAAGTCGGATTGAAAGGTGACGCGCGGATGGGGAGCGTCGCGGTAACGATAGAGGATCACGAAGCCGGGCGGCTCGGCTTCGACATCCTGCCATTGGATGGCTGCGGATTCGAGGGAGGTGAGGGGATGCTCGAGATTGCGCTGGAGGGCGTCGTAGGAGGGAGAGATGCTCCAATGGGTGATGACGTTCGGCTGCATGCTGGGAAGATGGCGTTGCCAGGATGCGTCGGGAGTGGGGCGGATTTCAAAATTGGAGAAGTAGGTTTCGCCGGTGAGGGTGAAGAGGGCGACTTTGCCCTTTTGAATGCCGCTTTTCAGATCGTCCATGACGAGCGCGGGCTTTTCCATGTCCTTGACGTAGAGTTTGGCCTGGGCGCCGGTGACTTCGAGGCGGAGGTGGAACCAAACGCTCTTCGGAATGTCGACTGCGCCGGTGAAGCCCGGGCCGTTGAAGATTTGCCAGTTGCGTCCGGTGTGAAGGACAGGGGTGTACTGCATGGCGTCCGGGAGGCCGGATTTGTGCTGGCGAAGATAGATTTCCTCATAGTTGGCTTCATCGGGATCGATGCGAATGTCGAAGCCGAAAAAACCGCGGATGGCCGGAGTTGCGACGTCGACGTCAATGACGGCGTCGCGCATTTCGAAATCTTTCAGGACAGCCGCGCCGCCATTGAGGAGGAGGCATTTGCGACCGAGGTACTCGGCGGGCTTGGCTTCGCCCTGCAAATCCCAGCGGGGGGAATCGGGTGGGACGGAAAGCGGCTGGGGATAGGCGCGGCCCGCAAAGAGAAGAGCCAGGCACGCCATGGGCAGAACTGAACGCAAGAACTGAAATACTGTTTGCCGATTTCTCATACGATTTACCCCTTCTCGCGCGCGAGTTGCGGTTGCTAGCGCAAGCGAGCTTCATCGAATACGAGTTTGACCAACCTGGCCGCGACACTGTCGAATGCGGCGGCGAGTTCGGCGTCGTTGCCGGCGAACCGCTGGCGGAACGCGGTCAGGTCCACGCTGCCCTTAACGTCGTCCGCGGTTTGAAACATGGCGGGGGCGGTTTGCCGGAGCTTTTCGTCGACTTGATCCACGGTGCTCTGCATGAGGTCACGAAGAAGATAGATGTAGGTTTTGTCGTGGAGGACTGGGCCGTGGCCGGGAACGATGGTGTTCGCGTCCAACTGGGCCAGGTTTTCGAGTGTGTGGATCCATTCAGAGGGGTAGCCGTCGTAGACGTTGGGAAGAGGGTGATCGACGAGGTCGCCGGCGATGAGGATTTTTTCTTTTGGGAGATAGGTCACAGCGTCGCCGGGCGTGTTGCCGCGGCCGAGGAATTTGACCTGGACTTCGCGGTTGCCGAGGTCGACCGAGAAGCCGCGTTCAAAGGTGAGCGTCGCGCTCTGAAACTGGACGCCCTTCAATTCTTCGATAACTTTCGGGAGACGGGCGAGTTCCGCTTTGACTTCTTTTTTGTCGTCCTCGCTGAGGGGGCGGCCATCGGGCAATTTTCCGGTGGCGAGCATTTTTTGAAGAGCTTGCTGGTTGCCGTAGCTGTCTTTTTCCTCGCGCTGCAACGAACCGGGGCCGAAGCGGTCCATATCTTTTTTTGTTTCGACCTGAGCGATGATCGTCAGCGCCGGGAAGGCGTCCATGTAAATGCGATTGCCGAAATTGTGATCGTTGTGGAAGTGCGTGTTCAGGACAAAGCTGACGGGTTTGTCCGTCCATTCGTGAATTTGCTCGATATCTTCGCGGGCGGCGGAGGGGAGAAAGCCGGTGTCGACGACGAAGACCTGCCGGTCGCCGATGATGACGGTGGTGTTGCCGCCTGCGCCTTCGCGGTGCTGAATTTCATAGATGCCATCGGCCAGCTTCGTTACGGTGCGCTCGGTCTGTGCCGACACTGGGGTGACGGGGGCGAGAAATGCGAGCGTAACGGCGGGGATGAGCAACGAGAATGCTTTGCGTTTGAGCGACATTAGGTCTCCGCACAGGTCTGTAGAACGCTGATACAGACTATCGGGAAGGGTCCGCTGACACCGAGGTCCGATTCTGACGAGCATCCCGATTGAACCTGGCGGATGCAACGCCGCTGCCTGTTCCCTTGCCGAGCTTAGACGGCCCCGGCCCTCCGTTCGTATGTTTGTCGACTGGAGGAGGAGATCACAGGGGTTGGGCCGAATGCAATTGGTTGCCAAGAGTGCGCAAAGATTTGGACAAAGGAGCGAGGTGAGGCGGCGCGATTGCTTCCAAAGTAAAGAAGGGATAGGGGCTTGGAGTACGAGGGGCTTGGCGATTGGGGTGCACGGATTTGGCCAGGCTAGTCCGCATTTTGCAGATCTCTCGGGTACTGGGACCTCGGGAACCGGGCCAATTACATACTTATCATCTTTTAGACAGTAGATTTACTCGCCGGGGCGCCAGTAAAGATTAAGGTACGGAGCGTGTCCAGCTCGTCCGTGATGTCCAATGGGCCCCGCGCAGCTCATGCAGCGAAGCCATCGGTTTGCCTCGACATCATTCCCAAGCAGACTCATCGGAACCGTTTCATAACCTCCCCTTTCTTACCCTTCATGGACCTTTTGTTGGACCCATTATGGAACGCGTGGTCAGAGCGGCCATTGAGGCCTGTTTGGCGACCGTGAATTTGAACGACACCTGGATATAGTCCCCCAAAACTGAAATTAGCCATTGCTTGAGGATTCGGCACCGAGAAAGAACTGGAGGCGCTGATGGAACCCTGGGGAGTAGACCAAAAATCCACGGAGGAAGCAGTGGAGCTCTCGCAGGGAGAAGTCTCTCCATCAGGAGGCGTATGGATTGGGGCAAATCTGGGCCGGAAGACTCGCGTTGCGTTGATTGTGGCAGGAGCCCTGGTGCTGATGGCGGGCGGAACATTGCACAATTGGCGGAAAGAGGCAGCGCCGAATGTTTCTGGAAAAATGCAGTCGATGGAGCAGGGAGCACTTGAGAAGTTTGCAGGGAAACTGCTGAAGGGCACTTCGCTGCTCGGGGGGTTGGGAGGCGATTCGGCCAAAAAGCTTGCGGCAAACAAGACGGCGAAGATGTCCGGGGCTCCACTGTCGTTGCCATTGTTCTTCGAGGCGAACCGCGGGCAGACCGACCCGCAGGCGAAATTTCTGGCGAGAAGCGGCGGGTATTCCCTATTTGTGACACCCACGGAAGCGGTTTTTGCGGGCGCGCACACCAGCGCGCCGCGCGGGGCGCTCTCACCGAGAAAAGGCACGCCGACGAATCCGGGAGAACGGGCCGTTCTGCGGATGAAATTGCTCGAGAGCAATCCCGGGCCGGAGATCAGTGGAATCAAAGAGCTTCCTGGCAAAGTAAATTATCTTATCGGAAACAACCCGAAGGATTGGCACACGGGCATTCCGCTGTATGAAGAAGTGCGTTCACGCGAAGTGTATCCGGGAATTGACCTGGTGTATCACGGCGACCAGCAACGGCTGGAATACGATTTTCAGGTGGCGCCGGGAGCGGACCCGGGACGGATCCGTTTCAAGGTAACAGGAGCCGAGAAAATTGCGGTGGATGAAAACGGCGACCTAGTATTGCACACGGGAAAGAACGAATTCCGGATGCGGAAGCCGGTGATTTACCAGCCGGAAGGCGAACAGCGGCGGCCGGTGGACGGCGGATTTTTGTTGCAAGCGGGCAAGCTGGTGGCCTTTCACGTGGGCGCATACGACAAGAAGATGCCGCTGGTGATCGATCCCACGATCGTCTTTGCAAGTTTCCTGGGAGCGGCGGGGCAGGAACTTCCCGCGGGAATGGATCTGGATACCACAAATCCCAGCGCGCTGAAACTGTATTTGTCCGGATCGACCACGGACGTTACGACGTTCACCGAGACAAACACGAAGCTCGGAAACACTCCCGGGGCGGGAGCGTATGCATTCGTGGCGAAAATCGATCCGACGACGACGGGAAGTGCTTCGCTCGATTTCCTGACCTTTATCGGGGGCAACCTTATATTTAGCGGAGGAACAGGGTCCTGCAGCAACGTCGCCACGGACTTGAAACTGGATTTGAGCGGCGGCGCGGGCCAGGTAGAGGCGGTGTTGCTGGGCGACACGAATTGCCGGGACTTCCCTGTCACGGTGGGCGGACCGACGACGGGCACGGATGATCTGTTTATCACGCGGTTGACACCGAGCGGTGCCGCGATTGACGGTTCGACATTTTTTGGAGGGAACGGATCGGCAGGACTTGCGTATGGAGGCGGTGCCTCCCTGTTCGTGAACCCGGAAGGGTCGATCGTGGTGAGCGGCGACACGACCTCGACAAACTTCGCAACGACAGCCAATGCCTATTCGGTATCGTTCAACAACGGAACGCCCGGCGAATTCGACGATTGTTTCATCGCGAAAATGGACCGCTCGTTTAACGTGCTCTACCTGACTTATATGAATGTCGGCGGGAACAGCGCAAGCGGAACCCCCGCGGGCTGCGGAGTGGGCTCGGTGGATCCGGTCGGAAAGATTTATTTTGGGGGCAATATCTATTCCGCAACGGCATTCAACCTGGCCAACGGCGGAACCGGCGCGAACGGATTTCAGAAAACCTTTGTCGGAACGCCGGGAACGACACCGAACGCGTTCGTGGGAGTATTGGATCCGAGCCTGAGCGGATTGAACCAACTGACATACTCCAGCTACATAGCGGGTGGAGGCGGCACAACTGTGCAAGCTGGAGCCATCGATGTGACGCACGGCATCGCGGCGCTGGTTGGTACAACGATTTCCAACAGCACGACAAATGCGCCGGACATCCCGCTGGTGAACGCGATTCAGTCCACGAATAATTCTCCGGCGGGTGTTGGCACGGGCTGGATCACGGTGATCGACACGACGAAGACGGGCGCAGCCAGCCTGGTGGCGTCTTCGTATTTGGGCGGAAGCACAGGAGGCGGAAGTTCGTCCATTCGATCTGTGGCCATCGATGCGGTGCCTGGGAATTCTCCGACGCAACGCATCGTAGTGGGCGGGCAAACGACGGCGACAAATTTTCCAACGATGAACCCGCTGCAGACATCGCTGGTGGGAAGCCAGAATGCGTTCGTATCCGTGCTGAGTGTGCCGAGTCCGGGTAACACGTTCAATATGTCGCTGCTGTTTTCCACTTACCTCGGCGGGGGCGTGGCCGTTTCCGGGCAGAGCGACTCCGTCCGCAATTTGATCACGGATTCGAATCATCAGATTTACGCACTGGGGCGGACGGCCTCGGCGAATTTCTTTGGCAATACAGTGCCTGCCACGACAGTGAACGGATTCCAGCCGACCTGCGCGAGTTGCGGAGGCGGAACGCCCCAGGCAGATCTGGCTATTTTTGTGCTGGCACCGCAGAGCGGCACCAACGTGCCCGACCTGACGGTGAGCAAATCGCACAGCGGGAGTTTTTCGCAAGGGCAGAGCGGGGCGCAATTTTCGATTACGGTGACGAATAGCGGCACCGGCAGCACCGTGGGTACAGTGAGCCTGGCCGATTCCCTGCCCTCGAGCATGACGGCGACGGCGATGACCGGGACAGGGTGGACTTGTTCGATCGGGACATTGGTTTGCACGCGTGCGGACGGGCTGGGAGCAGGCCTGTCCTATCCGGTGATTACGTTGACGGTGAATGTGGCGTCGAACGCGCCGCCTTCGGTGACGAACACGGTGGTGGTTTCCGGCGGCAGCGAAACGAACACGGCGAACGACACGGCGTCCGACACGGTGGCAATTACTTCCTCCGTCGGAGCTTGCACGAATAATTACACTGGGCTGACGAACGGCTCATGGGGCACAGCAACGAACTGGAGTACGGGAGCGGTTCCCGTGGGCACTGATGTGGTGTGCATCCCCTCGGGCATTACGGTGTTGGTGAACACGGGGCTCTCAGCCGCCAATCAGACCATCAGCGGGCTGAACAATTTGGGGACGATTACGTTTTCGGCGGGGCCGTTGACGGTGACCAATAATTCCGTAGCCAACAACATCAATATGAGCGGCGGAACACTGGCATTCAACGGACAGCTAACCGTCAGCGGGGCATTTGCTCAGTCAGGTGGAACGTTCGCCGGAACAGGGGAAGTGGACCTAAACGGGCCATTCACGTGGTCGGGCGGAACGATTTGTTCGGCATTGACGGGTGCGAGTTGCACAACCGGAACGGTGGCGAAACTCAACGCAAATGGAGGGATTACCTTCCCGGCGAGCGCGAACGTGGTGCTCTCGTCGCGCACGATGAATAACAACGGCACGGCGACCTGGTCGGGGGCCAACGGCTCGCTGGACATGGTAAACAGCGCGGTGATTAACAACGGCGTGGGAAGCGTCTGGAATATCACGAACGACAGCAGTCTAGTGTTCGGTGGAGGAGCAACCGTTGCATTCAACAACGCGGGAACGTTCGAGAAAACCGGAGGAACAGGAACGAGCACGGTAAGCGCGCCAATCCACAATACGGGGACAGTGCTGGGGAACGCGGCTACCCTTTCGTTCACGGGCGGGGGGAATTGTGGATCGAGTTGCCCCGGCACGTACACCTCCGGGCCGAGTGGAACGATCGCTTTCGCGGGGGGCATCTTCGCGCAGAGTGGAACTTTAGCCGGTTCAGGAACATTGAACTTCAACGGCGCGACGATGGACTTCGGCACCGGCGTGACCATGCTTTCGACCACGAACATCAACATCAGCGCCGGGACGCTTGCGGGCGCGGCGCCAGGTGTGCTCGATTTCGAGACCACGCCGAATTGGTCTGGTGGCACGATCTGTTCTTCGCTGAGCGGTGCTTCGTGCGTGGTTGGGAACAACGGAACGATGAATGCGAACGCGGGAATCAACTTTCCGGCGTCGGCGAGCGTGTTGCTGTCTGACCGAACTCTGAACAACAACGGTACGGTGACATGGTCGGGCACCGCAGGTTCGCTCGACGCGGTCAATGGAGCGGTCATCAACAATCCGGCGAACGGCGTCTGGAACTATGTAAATGACAGCAGCCTGGTGTTTGGCGGGGGCGCGACGTCGGCGTTCAACAATGCAGGCAAATTTGAGAAGACCGGCGGCACAGGGACAAGCACGATCAGCGTGAATTTCAACAACACCGGGACGGTGTTGGACAACAGCGCCACGATGGCATTTACGGGCGGCGGAAATTGCGGGTCGACGTGCGGCGGTTCGTACACCCCCAATACGGTCGGGTCCATCAATTTCGCGGGAGGAATCTTCGGGCAAAGCGGACCGATCAACGGCACGGGCACGGTGAACTTCAACGGCGCGACCATGAATTTCGGGACGGGCACGGCGACGATTTCGACGACCAACGTGAACTTAATCTCCGGGACCCTGGCGGGGGCGGCACCTGGAATCCTGAACTTTGCAACGCAGTTGAACTGGACGGGCGGCACGATGTGTTCCGGGGTGAGCGGCGTTTCATGCATCGTGGGAACAAATGCCACGACCAACGCGAATGCAGGAATCAACTTTCCGGCTTCCGCCAACGTGCTGTTGTCGAATCGCACGCTGAACAACAACGGCACGGCCACCTGGTCGGGTGCCGCAGGCTCGATTGACGTGGTGAACGGCGCGATCATCAGCAACCCGCTGAACAGCGTGTGGAATTACGCCAATGACAGCACGCTGGCGTTCGGCGGCGGGACTGCGGCGGCATTCAACAATGGCGGAACATTCGAAAAGACGGGCGGTACCGGCTCCAGCTCGATCAGCATCAGCTTCAATAACACCGGAACGGTGCTGGGCAACAGCACGACGCTTAGTTTCACCGGCGGCGGGAACTGCGGATCCACATGTTCCGGCACGTATATGGCCGGCGCGGGCGCCGCAATCAATTTTGCGGCGAACATCTTCGCGCAAAGCGGCCCAATCACTGGAGCGGGCACGGTAAATTTCAATGGCGCGACGATGGATTTTGGAACCGGAACGGTCACCATATCGGCCACCACGGTGAACATGACGGCTGGAACTCTCGGCGGCGCTGCGCCGGGAATCGTGAATTTTTCAACGGCGTTGAACTGGACGGGCGGCACCATGTGCTCGACCCTGAGCGGCACGGCGTGCGTGGTGGGGACTAATGCAACGACCAACATGAACGCCGGGATCAATTTCCCGACGTCGGCCAATGTGTTGCTGTCCTCCCGCACCCTGAACAATAACGGCACGGCCACATGGTCCGGTACCGGCGGTTCTCTAGACATGGTTAATGGCTCCGTTGTGAATAACGGTGCCTCATCCGTGTGGAACTACACCAATGACAGCAGCGTTGTTTTTGGCGGCGGAGCAGCCGTGGCGTTCAACAACGCGGGAAATTTCGAGAAAACCGGGGGGACAGGCACGAGCACCGTCAGCACACCGTTTAACAACAGCGGAAACGTGAACGGGAACAGCGGCACCATTTCGCTCAGTGCCGGGGGGAACTGCGGTTCCACGTGTCCGGGAACTTTCGCAGCGGCAACTGGCGGAACTCTCAGTTTCCTCGGCGGATCGTATCTGGCCAGCGGACCGTTCAACGGCGCCGGGACGATGAACTTCAGCGGCGCAACGATGACGCTAACGGGTACGTACGGTGTAACCGGTGCGACAAACGTTTCAGCTGGGACAGTCAATTTCAACGAAGCTAGTCCCGTAACGATTGCGGGCCCGGTGAATTTCAGCGGCGGAACGATCACCGGATCCACGAGCACGTTGAACCTGCCCGGATTGTTTACGTGGTCGGGGGGAAGCCTTTCTTTGCCAGGAACGACGAACGCCACCGGGGGAATCGCGCTGCCCAACGCGGGGTCGGTAGTCTTAAGCAACGGCACCCTGAATACTCCGGCGGCGGTTACGTTTGCGGCCGGCGGAAGCGGGGGGAGTTTTCTGCAGTCGACCGGTTCCATTGTAAACAACACGGGCACGTGGAACCTGCAAGGCGACGATTTTGTGAGTTACAACGGCGGCACGGCGACCGTGTTCAACAATAATGCCGGCGGTATTTTCGAAAAGACTGGAGGAACGACTTCCAGCCAGATCGGCACGGCGTTCAACAACAACGGGACGGTAACCGTGGGCAACACCACCGGAGCGGCGAGCCTGGTCTTCAGCAGCGGGTTGTGCAACACCACTACACCGTGTGTTGGGAACGGGTCGTGGACAGCACTGGCAGGTTATACGCTGGCGTTTAACAGCGGGGTGTACAACCTGAGCGGACCGTTCAGCGGCGCAGGAACCATGAATTTCGCCGGCGCCCTGATGAACCTGACGGGCATATATGGCCTCACTGGCGCAACAAACGTGCCGGGCGGTACAGTCAATTTCAATGAAGCAAGCCCAGTAACAATCGCAGGTCCGCTGAATCTTACCGGCGGAACGATCGCGGGATCCACCAGCACATTGAACCTGCCGGGACTATTTACATGGACGGCGGGAAGCCTGTCCTTGCCCGGAACAACGAATGCCACCGGTGGGATTGCACTCCCAAATGCCGGCGCCGTAATACTCAATGGAGGGACCTTAAATACTCCAGCGGCTGTCACCTTCGCCGCGGGGGGCAGTGGTTCGAGCTTCCTACTATCCAACGGGGCCGTGGTGAACAACACCGGCACATGGAATTTGCAGGGCGATGATTTTGTAACTTACAACGGCGGCACGGCCACGGCATTCAATAATAAGGTTGGTGGGATCTTCGAGAAGACGGGAGGAACGACCACCAGCCAGGTCAGCACCCCGTTCAACAATAATGGAACGGTTACGGTTGGCGCGGCGACTGGATCGTTCACGCTGAACTTTAATGCTTCCACGTGCACCACGGCGATTCCCTGCACCGGGACTGGGTCGTGGAACCCGTCGTCCGGGTTTACAGTGGCGTTTAGCGGAGGGACCTACAACCTTAGCGGGTCGCTCAGTGGGGCGGGAAACTATCTCTTCGGCGGCTCAACAGCCAACCTGACGGGCCCCTACACTGCCACCGGGACCACTACTGTTTCCGGCGGAGCGGTCAACTTTAACGAGGCGAGTCCGGTAACGATCGCGGGCCCACTGAATTTCAGCAGCGGAACGATCGCAGGAACCACGAGTACATTGAACTTGCCTGGATTGTTCACCTGGACGGCCGGAACCCTGGCATTGCCACAAACGACCAACGCCACGGGCGGCATTTCGTTCCCGAATATCGGCAACATGATTTTGAACCTCGGGACGCTGAATACTTCGGGCGCAGTTACCTTCGCCGCGGGCGGGCCCGGATCGAGTTTCTTGCTGCAGAACGGCGCCACGGTGAGCAACACCGGCACATGGAACCTGCAGGGCGACGAATTTGTAACCTACAACGGCGGCACCGCAACGACGTTCAACAATAATACTGGCGGGATTTTTGAGAAGACCGGAGGAACGGCTACCAGCCAGGTAAGCACGGTGTTTAACAATGCGGGAACGGTGCTGGCCAACGCAGCCACACTCTTCTTTACAAATACCGTCGCGCAGACCGCGGGGAAGACGGCGCTGAACGGCGGCGGTATCCAGACGACCAGCACCCATCCGCTGTCTATGCAAGGCGGCAGCCTCACTGGGGCGGGCACGCTCGTTGGCGACGTGTCAAATACCGGCGGCAGTGTCGCTCCCGGAAGTTCTACAGCGGCGGGCACCATTACTATCAATGGCAGTAGCCTGGGAATTTATTCGCAAAGCGGCACCGGGGCCTATAACGTCAAAATCGGAGGGACGGTCGCGGGCCAGTTTGACACATTGACGATGTCTGGCGCGGCCACGCTGAGCGGGCCGCTGAACGTGAGCCTGATTAACGCGTTCACACCGGTATTGGGGAATACGTTTACGATTTTATCGGCGTCTTCCGTGACTGGAATCTTCAGCACCACGAATCTTCCCGCATTGACGACAGGCCTGGGCTGGCAAGTCAGCTACCCCGGAACAACCGTGGTGCTTTCTGTCGTGTCCGTGTCCACGCCGATAGCCAACCTGAACCCTGGCAGTTTGACGTTCCCGAATACGATTGTGAACACGGCGGCCGCGGTACAAAAGGTGCAGTTGCAGAACACTGGCACGGGGCCGCTGATCATTACATCAATCCAGCCGACCGGCACGGATGCCGGGAATTATTCCTACACGGCGGACGCAGTGCAGCCTTGTCCGATGTCACCCGCGAGCCTGGCCAATGGCGCGAGTTGCTTGCTGGACATCGGATTCCTGCCGCTGAGTTCGGGAACGCACAACAACGCGCAGATCACGGTGACGGACAATTCCGGAAGCGTAGTTGGTTCGACGCAGACGGTTGCTCTTACTGGCACCGGAATTGTGCTTAGTTCGATTGCGGTAACTCCGGCCAGTGTGACGGTCGCTATGGGCAATACCCAGCAGTTCACGGCCACAGGCACATACAGTGATTCTTCCACGCAGAACTTGACCAGCCAGGTCACCTGGGCCTCAGCCACCACTTCGGTTGCCACCATCAACGCCGCGGGGGTTGCACAGGCAGTAGCGCCGGGCACTTCGAACATTACCGCCAAGCAAGGTGCGGTCACTTCTCCTGCTGCGGTCCTCACTGTCACCGGCGCAACCCACTTCACCGTTTCCTCGCCCGTGAACGCGATCGCGGGCACTTCGTTTAGCGTAACGATTTTTGCGGAAGATCAGTTCAACACCGTGGTGCCGGGCTACACGGGCACAGTGCACTTCACCAGCACCGATCCGCTGGCAATCCTGCCCGCAAATTCAACCTTGACGAACGGCTCCGGAAACTTCCAGGTCACGCTGAAGACGATAGGAAGCCAAACTTACACAGCCACGGATACTGTGACATCTTCCATCACCGGAACTTCCAATCCGGTTACGGTCGGGTCCGGGCTGGCGACGCACTTCCAAGTGACCGTGCCCGGGATAGCTACGGTGGGTGTAGCCACGAGCGTCAGTGTGTCGGCGCTCGACCAATTCAACAATCTTGTGACGACTTACGCGGGCACGGTGCACTTCACGAGCACGGATGCTTCGGCAGTGCTGCCCGCGAACACGACTCTGACGAGCGGTTCGGGAACGTTCCCGGTGACGTTCAAGACAGCGGGGAGCCAGACGGTTACGGCTACGGATACCGTGACGGCGACGATTACGGGAACTTCCAACGCGGATCTGGTGAGCACCGGAACGGCGACACATTTGGCGCTTGTGACTTTACCGTCGGTTACGGCAGGGGTCCCGTTGACGGTGGTCGTCGAGGCTCTGGACCAGTTCAACAACATCGTGACGACTTACTCTGGTACGGTCCATTTCACGAGCACGGATCCGGCGGCGGTACTGCCGGCGAACTCGACGCTGACCAATGGAGTCGGGTCGTTCCAGGCAACGCTGAAAACGACTGGCAGCCAGACAATCACAGGAACCGATACGGTTACGGCAACCATCACAGGAACTTCCAGCGCGATTACGGTCAGTTCGACAACGGCAACGCATTTCGTTGTATCCGCCCCGCCATCGGCGGCGGCCGGCACGGCAGTGAGCGTCACCGTAGGTGCATTCGACCAATTCAACAATCTAGTGACCGGATATACCGGCACGGTGCACATTACGAGCACGGATGCGGCGGCGATCCTGCCGGCAAATTCCACGCTGACGAGCGGCGTGGGCGTTTTTCAGGTAACGCTGAAGACGGCGGGAAATCAGACGGTCACCGCGACGGATACGGTGACTGCAACGATCAATGGAACTTCCAACACGATAACTGTTGGATCGATCGCCGCCACTCACTTTCTGATTTCCGCGCCTGGAGCGGCAACGGCGGGGGCGCCATTCAATATTATCGTGACGGCTTTGGACCAGTTCAGCAACATCGCGACCGGCTATACGGGCACGGTGCACTTTACGAGCACGGATGGAGCGGCGGTGCTGCCGGCGAACGTGACGCTGATCAATGGCACCAATACACTCTCTGTCACTTTGAAAACACTGGGGAGCCAGACGATCACCGGAACGGATACGGTGACGGCCACGATTAACGGAACTTCCAACGCGGTTAGCGTCTCATCAGGAATAGCGACGCACTTTGTGGTTTCCGCACCGGGTGTGGCGACGGCGGGGACGGCAATCAGCGTGAGCGTGACGGCGTTCGATTCGTTCAACAACATTGCAACGGGATACGCGGGCACGGTGCACTTCACGAGTACGGATGGCGCCGCGACGTTGCCGGCAAACTCGATTCTTGCCAGCGGAACGGGGACGTTCCAGGTGACGTTAAAGACAGCAGGAACCCAGACGGTGACCGCGACGGACACCGTGAACAGCACGATTACGGGCACGTCGGGTGCGATCGTGGTAACGGCGGTATTGCAGACGATTACAGTTGCGCCGACGCCGGCCAGCGTGTCGGTGGGATTGACACAGCCGTTTACAGCTACGGGACACTTCTCGGATGGCACAAGCGGGCCGGTGAGTGTGAATTGGAGTTCTGCGAACACTGCGATCGCGACGATTAATAGTTCGGGCGTGGCCACGGGTGTGAGCGCGGGCGGGCCGATCACGATTACGGCGACTTCGACGACGAATGCGGCGATTAGCGGCACAGCGCAGCTGACGGTGACAGCAGTGGCGCCAACGCTCGTATCAATCGCGGTGACACCGCTTTCACCAGTCATCGGCACGGGACAGATCCAGCAATTCACGGCAACAGGGACGTTCAGCAGCGGTCCTACAGAGGACATTACGACCGCGGTGATATGGGCGTCGTCGATACCCGGAGTTGCGACAATAAGTAACACGGGTGGGAGTCAAGGATCGGCGACCGCGGTAGCGAACGGCACGACGCTGATCAATGCAACCCTGTCAGGCGTGACCGGCACGGCCACTCTCACTGTGGCGCCGCCGGTTGGGTTCACGCTGACGGGAAGTCTAATAACGAAGCGGTCTTTGGCGACAGCTACGCTCCTAAACGATGGGACGGTGCTTTTGGCAGGAGGCGCGGGTGGTACCGGCTTTACGACTCTAGCGTCTGCGGAGCTCTACAATCCCACGGCCGGGGCGTTTACTGCTACCGGCAACATGACTATGGTCCGCTTCCAAGCCACGGCCACGCTGTTGCCCAATGGAATGGTGCTCGTTGCGGGAGGAAGTGGCACAAGCTCAACTTTCTTAAACAGCGCAGAGCTCTATAACCCGGCGACGGGGACCTTTACAGCAACGGGCAGCATGACCACGGCGCGGGTTGGTCACTCGGCGGCGCTGCTCCCCAATGGAACTGTGCTAATTGCGGGCGGCGCGACGGCTGCAAAGACCCTCACAAATACTGCGGAAATATACAACCCAGCAACCGGCACCTTCACTGCTACTGGAAGTATGACCTTCCCAGGAGGAGATGCAACCCTTCTGAACAATGGCAAGGTTCTGGTCGTAGGAGCCAATGGGGCAGTCCTGAGCGCGAACCTCTACGATCCGGCGACGGGAACGTTCACGCCAACCACAGGCGCGAGCAACGTCCCCATTGGAGCCACTGCGACTCTGTTGAACAACGGGATGGTTCTTTTCACAGGTGGACTGGTCGGCGGGAATGCCACAGCGAATACAGAACTATACAACCCGACCACCGATTCATTTACTACCAGCGGTAGCATGATCACCGGGCGGTTTAACCACACAGCGACGCTTCTGAACAACGGGATGGTGTTGGTAGCGGCAGGGTATGTCGGCAATAACATCAACATTCTTATCGCCGTGCCGAGTGCGGAGCTGTACGACCCGACAGCCGGCACCTTCACTGAAACCGGTAGTTTGAACTCCGCACGCGATGATCATACGGCCACGCTTCTGACCAATGGGAAGGTCCTCGTCGCAGGAGGGGATAACGCTGACCAAAGCTTGAATGTTGCCAGCGGTGATGCTCTCGCCAGCGCGGAGTTGTACACGCCCGCAACTTTCACGCAGCCTGGACTTACTTCGATCGCTGTCAGTCCTGCCACTCCTTCGATTGCCGTGGGAGGGTTCCAACGGTTCACCGCAACCGGAACCTTTAGCAGTGGTGGACCGCAAACTCTGGCGTCCGTCACTTGGAGTTCCTCGAACACGGCTGAAGTCTCCATCACGAACGACGTTACCGATTCCGGCAGGGCCTTCGGCTTGGCACCTGGAAGCGTGACGATCACGGCCTGCGAAGGCGCGGTCTGCGGCTCCACAGGCGCAACCGTGCCAGCGACGTTGGTGTCGATCACCGTGTCGCCGACGGCGGCGGGTGTGGCGGCTGGGTCGACGGTGCCGTTTGGCGCTACCGGGCACTTTTCGGATGGGACGACTGGCGCGGTCAGTGTGAACTGGTCTTCGTCGAACACGGCGATTGCCACGATTAACAGTTCGGGTGTTGCCACGGGCGTTGCTGCCGGTGGGCCGGTCACGATCAGGGCGACGTCGACGGCGAACGCGGCCATCAGCGGGACAGCACTACTGACAGTGAGCGCGGCGGGGCCGACGTTGCAGACGATCAGCGTGACGCCAGCAAATCCCACAATCGCGACGAACGCGATACAGGCGTTTATCGCCATTGGGCACTTCAGCGACGGGACATCACAAAATTTGACTTCTACCGTGACGTGGGGCTCGGCGACCACCGCGGTTGCGACGATCAATGCGGTTGGGGTGGCGACGGGTGTCAGCGCGGGGACGTCCACGATCAGCGCGACGCTGGGCGCAGTGAGCGGCACGACGGTGGTGACGGTGACGGGGACGACCGCGCACGCGTACGTGGGCGATAGCGTTTCCGCGAACTGCTGCCTGGACGTGATCGATACGACCACCAACCTGATCGTGAAACGGATTCCGATCACCACCATCAACGAACCGCTGGGGATTACGCCGGACCAGACGCGCGTCTACGTTCCAGACAACGCCGGTAGCGTGCTGGACGTAATTGACACGACTACGAATACGCTGGTGAATACGATTCCTGTTGGCAATGGGACAACGGCGGTGGTGATTAATCCGAACGGGAAGTTCGGATACGTTTCCGACCTCAACGATGGCAACGTGGTTGTATTCAACGTGGCGACCGGCGCGGTGGTGGCGACTGTGCCCATCGGGTTCTCGGCGGGCTGGATCTCGATCACGCCGGATGGGGCATTCGTTTACGCCGCGAGCGACTCCGATGGACGCGTGGCGGTGATCAACACTTCCACGAGTACGTTGAGCGCAACGATTACGCTCAACGCGCCCCCGGGACAGCCGGCAGTAGGCTGTGTCAGCGGGCCGACGTTCAACCCAGAGGGCACGCTGGGTTATTTCTCTTTGCTGTGCTCCGGAAACACCTTGAATGGCAATACGATTAACGTGCTTTCCATCCCCAGCAATACGCTGGTGGCGGCAATCACCGTGGGCGCCGGGCCGTTCCAATCGGCGATCAGCCCGGATGGTTCGCGACTCTATTCCGCGAACGCAGTGGCTAACACCGTTTCCGTGATTAACACGGCGACCAACACGGTGATCGCCACCGTGCCGATGCCTGGCCATTCCCAGTCGATCGCAGTGACACCGGACGGCGCGCACGTTTATGTCGCAAGCTCCAACGCCGCTACGGTCTCCGTCATTCAGACTTCCACGAATACGGTGAGCGCCTCCATCCCGGCGACGGTTCCCTTCGGGATCGTGATCGCCAGCCCGCCGGCAGCTTCGGCGGCGACGACACTGACGCTTACGCCACCGAACCTGGTGTTTGGCGCGCAGGTGGACGGAACGCAAAGCGCGACACAAACCATCAACGTGAAGAATCCGGGGGCGACGGTGGTTACGCTGACGAGCATTTTCTTGTCCGGACCGAACATAGGGGACTTCCGCCTGATCAATGGATGCCCGATTCCACCGGCAACGCTGGGCGCCGGAGCTTCGTGCAATCTACAGATCTCGTCCTTCCCGACCACAAACGGGCAGCGACAAGCACTGGTGACGATCAACAGCACCAACGGTGTGGCTGCATCGACGCAGAGCGCGCCGCTGAGCGGAACCGGGATCAGCCTGGTCTCGATCGCGGTGACACCGGTGAATCCTTCGGTGAGTGCGACCAATACGGTGCAGTTTACCGCTACCGGCACGTTCAGCGACAACAGCACGCAGAACTTGACCAACATCGTGAATTGGGCCTCGTCGTCCACCGGCATCGCCACCATCAATGCAACCGGGTTGGCCACCGGCGTTGCCGCAGGCGGACCCATAACCATAACGGCCACAAGTGGAAATATATTTGGCACTACGCAATTGACGGTTTCGCCGCTGGTTACATTCCCACTGAACGTCACTCTCATCGGAACTGGCACCGGGAGTGTTACGGACAATCTGGGTTCGATCAATTGCAAGAATACGGGTGGGGTGATCAGCGGAACGTGTTCGGCGAATTATCCGGCCGGCACGATTGTCTCGTTGACGGCGACGGCGACGCAGCCTTCCACGTTTGGCGGCTATCTCGGCGCCTGCAGCGGAACCGGAGCGTGCAGTGTCACTATGACTTCCGCGCAGTCTGTAACGGCTTCGTTCGTGCCGCCGCCGCAAGCACTTCCTCTGCCGTTTACGCCAGGCACGAACGTCTCCGGCCAGGTGGCGTTTGATTGTCCGTCGAACCCTAATCCCACCCCGGCCAATCCCTGCCTCGATCCCAATGCGCATTCCGCCGCGTTCACGATTGGACAGGTGCTGACACCGTTTACGCTGACGGTGGTCTCTACCGAAGTGCCGCCAACCAACGGTGATGGCATCTGCGAAAACGGCCGAACGCCGGGGCAAGACCTCGACTGCCGGTTCAAGTCGTTCTTCACATTCCAGACCAAGGCGAATGGCGACACCATCGTGCCGCTCTGCGATCCCTATGCCAATGGGAATTGCGTGGTGTACTCGGTCTTCTTCCAGAAACCTGGCCAGGAGCCGGACCCTTCGATGTACGTGGGACCTGTCAACTGGAACATCACGTTCAACAACGGCACGTTCGTTCCGCCGGCGCCGTGGACGGGAAGCACGCCGCGGCTGTATTACGATCCATCCGGGTTCGTTGTCCCGAACTCGCCTTATGGAACCGACTGCACGACGCCCATGCTCGTCGGGAATCCCGGTGTGCCGACGAGTCCGGCGATCTTTTGCCAGTTCGTCTTTGACATCACGACGATCTTCGATGCCAGCAAGAAGGTAGACCCGTTGATCGGAGGAAAGACGAAGGTCTTCAGCGATGCCATCGTTGCCTTCCCGCCGAATTTTGCACCGGTAGTGACGGTAACGACGACACCCGACGCGGTGACAGTGACGGCAGGGAGCCCGATCGGGTTCACGATCACGGTGAACAACAGCGCAGCGGCAGTCGCGAACAATGTGTCACTGAACACGCCGCTGCCCGGAGGAACAAATGTGAGCTGGACGATCAGTCCGGCCTACGCGGGACCGGGGACTTGCAGCATCACGGGCGCACAAGGGAGCCAGGTGCTCGCCTGCGCGTTCGGTACGCTGGCCCAGAGTGCAAGCGCGAGTCTGCACATCCTGAGCGCTTCTTCCGCGGCTGGCACGGCGATCAGCCCAAGCACGGTCAATGTCGGACCCCAGCAACTGCTTTCGATCGGCAGCATCGTGGTGCAGCCAATACCGGTGACGTTCAGCGGGCTTACGGCTTCGCAGACGATACCTGTGGGAACAAGTTCGGTGACGCTCGCCGGAGTGGTCGGCAATGGGACGCAGTTCGCGCCCGGCGGCGAGACTGTTTCCATAACTATCAATGGAAACAAACAGACAGCCACCGTCGGAAGCAACGGCGCGTTTTCGCTGCAGTTCCCAACCGCAGCGATTCCGACATCGGCGACGGCCTATACAATCACCTATTCGTACGCAGGTGATTCGCTATTGAGTGCCGCGAGCAACAGCTCTACGACGCTCGTGGTTGCACCGCTGGTAGTTACGTTCCCGCTGAACGTTACGCTCATCGGGACGGGCACGGGCAGCGTCACGGATAATCTCGGGTCGATCGATTGCGTGAACACGGCTGGGGTGATCACCGGAACGTGTTCGGCGAATTATCCGTCCGGGACCATTGTTGTGCTGGCATCAACGGCGACGCAGCCTTCCACCTTTGGTGGATGGCTGCAGGGCTGCTCAGGCAACGGTGCATGCAGCGTGACGATGAACTCGGCGCAGGCCGTGACGGCTTCGTTTGTGCCGCCGCCACAAGTAGTTCCCCTACCGCTTCCGGCGGGAACCAACGTGACTGCACAGGCTCCGTTCGATTGCCCGTCGAATCCGAATCCGACACCGGGGAATCCTTGCCTGGATCCGAACGCGCATGCGGCTGCGTTCACGATTGGACAGGTGCTGACACCGTTTACGCTGACAGTGGTCTCAACCGAAGTGCCGCCAACCAACGGTGATGGCATCTGCGAAAACGGCCGGACGCCCGGGCAGGACCTTGACTGCCGCTTCGGGACGTTCTTTACATTCCAAACGAAGGCGAACGGTGACAGGGTCGTGCCGCTCTGTGCTCCGTATGCGAACGGCAACTGCGTCGTGTATTCAGTGTTCTTCCAGAATCCCGGGCAGGAGCCGGATCCATCGATGTACGTGGGCCCCGTCAACTGGAACATCACGTACAACAACGGCACGTTTGTGCCGCCGGCGCCGTGGACCGGAAGTACACCGAGGCTGTACTACGATCCATCCGGGTTTGTGGTGCCGAACTCTCCGTATGGAACCGACTGCACCACGCCGATGCTGATCGGAAATCCTGGCGTGCCGACGAGTCCGGCGATCTTTTGCCAGTTCGTCTTTGACATCACGACGATCTTCGATGCCAGCAAGAAGGTGGATCCGCTGATCGGAGGAAAAACAAAGGTATTTAGCGATGCCATTGTTGCGTTCCCGCCGGTATTTGCGCCGGTGGTGACGGTGACGACTACGCCGGACGCTGCGACCGTGACGGCGGGGAGCCCGATCGGGTTCACGATCACGGTGAGCAACAGCGCGTTGGCAGTGGCGAACAATGTTTCCCTGAACACGCCGCTGCCCGGCGGAACGAATGTGAGCTGGGCGATCAGTCCGGCTTACACGGGGCCGGGGACATGCGGCATCACGGGAGCACAAGGGAGCCAGGTGCTGAACTGCGCGTTCGGAACGCTGGCCCAGAGTGCAAGCGCGAGTTTGCACATCCTGAGCGCTTCTTCCGCGGCTGGAACGGCGATCAGCCCGAGCACGGTTAACGTTGGGCCGCAGCAACTGCTATCGATCGGCAGCATCGTCGTGCAGCCGATAGCGGTGACGTTCAGCGGATTGACGGCTTCGCAGACGATACCCGTGGGGACGAGTACGGTCACACTGGGCGGAGTGATTGGGAACGGGACGCAGTTCGCGCCTAGCGGGGAAACTGTATCGATCACCATCAACGGGAACAAGCAGACGGCGACTATCGGAAGCAACGGCGCATTCTCGCTGACATTCCCTACAGCGGCGATCCCAGGTTCGACGACGCCGTATCCGATCAGCTACTCATACGCAGGCGATTCGCTTCTGAGCGCCGCAACCAACAACAGCACCACGCTGACAGTCATCAGCCCGCCCGCGGGTGTTAACCTCTCCGCAACGCTGCAGTCGACGACTGTGGACGGTTCCGGAAATTATGTCTTTACCATCCGGGTCACGAACAGCGGGGGCACAACGGCCACCGCCGCAGCCATCAAAACCGCCGTGCTAACCACAATAGTGGGAACCACGCGATTGACCACGACGAGTACAACAGCGTTGCCCGTGAATCTGGGCAACATCGCATCTCTGAGTTCCGTAACAGCGCCGCTCACATTCCCCGCGAGCGCCGGCCCGCCGAGTACAGCAGGGGCGATTAGCCTCGGCTTCGTATTCACGGGTGGCAGTGCAGGCGGCACGTTGAAAGCAACGTTGCCATAAGCATGGGAAGTGAGACAGGACAACCATCTATAGGAGGATCGATGACCAGAATCACGACAAGTAAATTCACAATCGGCGCGGGGCTGCTGGCGTTGCTTTGCGCGCTGCTGTCCCCGGCAGCACGAGCCGACGGAACCGGCCTGGGGGATGTGACAATAACGCTCCCAGCCATCTCCGGAAGCGCAGGCGACACCATCACTGTGCTGGGAAGCCTCACCAATAATTCGGCAAATACGCTGAATTTTGGCGGCGATTTTGTCACCCCGAACAGTACAGCCATCTCTGGCCTCGGCGATGTTTTCTTTAACGGTTTCTTGGGGTTTGGCCCGAGTTCCATCGGTGGCAACTCGACGTTGACCGGCATTGACCTGTTCACGATTTTCATCGCGACTGATGCCGCCCCGGGTTCGTACGACTTGAATTTCTACGACCTGCTGGGAGGTACCGACGCAGCCTGCAATCTAGACCCGACTCTGTGCGGCGTGCAACTGGGAAGCGTCGAATTCACCGTTGACGTACAGGGCGCGGTGCCAACGCCGGAGCCGGGTACATTGCTACTTCTCGCGAGCGGGATGGTGGCGGGCTTACTTGTCCTCCGCCGCATGACACAATAAGCCGGCAGGCGGGTAACAACCTAGTAAGTTGGCAGGCAGTTTAGTCTGTCTGTTCTCTTTCCGCGTATCAGGGGCCTGAGTGCGCTGAGGGTGTGCCGCATTTGTGTTGTGAGTTCTGCTTTTCCGCCAAAGATTCTTCCATCCATTTTTTTCGACGCTGCAATCTGACGAAGGAAATTTGAACTCCCCTGTTCTGGAAACCCGCAAAACACGCGGCGCCCGCAGCAAAAGTGCCTACTTCGCTTTTTCGGTGAATATGGGGGCGAGGTCGAAACGCTTGGCTAGGCCGGGATTCTGGGCGTCTTTCTGGACTTCGGCGGCGGCGCGGCGGGCTTCGTCGTAGTGAGTCTGGGCGTCGGCGGGTTTTCCTGAAAGTTCGAGCGCGCGGCCCCATTGATACTGGCTCTGGGCCAGCAGCGCGCGTAGATTGAGTTTCTCGCTGCGCAGGGTGCCGGACTTTAGTTCTTTCAGCGCGCCGACATAATCTTTCGTTCCGATCAGGGCTTCGCCGCGCAACACGAGGCACTGCGTGGAAAGATATTTCAGGCCGAGCGAATCGGCTTGCGCACCAAGAGTTTGCAGTTCGATGGCCGAGGCCGCAAATTTTCCATTGGCCACGGCGAGTTTGGCGAGATTGATTTTGTTGAGCAGCACCAGGTGCGCGTCGCCGCTTTTTACCCCGGTTTGCAGGGATTCCTGATACGCGGCGGCGGCCGCTTTCAGATCGCCGCGGTAGTAGGCGTTGTCGCCCTGGTAGGTGAGCGCGGTGCCGATTTGCGGCTGGTTTTTGTCGGTCCGCGCGGCGTTCAGGGCGTCGGAGAGCGCTTTTGCGGCTTCGTCACCGCGGCCGGCTTGGGCCAGGGCGTAGCCGTAAGCCGTCAGAACTTCTGTCGAATAGAATCCCTGTTCTTTGGCTTCGGCCAATCCCTTCACCGCGTCCTGTTGGGCGCCGACCGCGGCGCCATATCGACCCTGATAGCCGAATAGCGTTCCGAGGCCGGACGAGGCGAGCGCGGCGCCGCGCGCATCACCCGACGTACGGCGGAGATCCAATACCCTTAAATATTGATCCTGGGCCTGTTCGAACTGGCCCGTGCGCATGGAAGTTTCCGCCAGATTATTCAGCGTGTCGGCGATATCAGAGGGGACTTTCAGCTTTTCGCGGACTTGCAAGGCGCGCTCGAAATAGGTGCGAGCGTTTTCATAATCGCTTTTGGAGAAATAGGTGTTGCCGATGTTGTTGAGGACCTGGCCCTGCATCTGATCGTTGTGAATTTCGATTTGCGAGCCGAGGGATTCCTTGAAGAGGCGCAGCGCGTCGTCATACTTGCCGTGCTCGACGTAGAAATCGCCAAGGTCGCTGAGGACGTTGGCGGTGCCCTGCTTGTCGCCAATTTCGCGGCGGATGGCCAGGGCCTGATTGTAGTTTTTGAGCGCAAGATCAGACTTGCCGGTGCTGTCGTAGATAGAACCGATCATCTGCAGGCTGTCGGCAATTCCCTTCTTCAAACCGAGCTTGGTTTTGATTTCGAGGGATTCCTGAAGATTTTTCAGCGCGTCGTCGGGGCGCTGCATCGTGGAATACGCCACGCCCATGGCCTGAAGGATTTGGGCGCGCTCGGCGTCGTCCTGGAGCTCTATGGAAAGCGCTTGCGCGCGCGTCAGATACTCAAGGCCGGCCTGGGAGTTTCCACTTTCGATCTGGACGCGGCCGAGGGAGCGAAGGCCGGCGATGCGCTTCGGGTCAAGCTCGACGACTTTGGCAAACATATCTTTGGCCTTGTCGTAGGCGCCGGTGTTTTCGTAGGCCATACCGAGATCAAAGAGGTAGTCGGTATTGTCGGGAGAGACCTTGATGAGATTCTGATAGGCCTCAATCGCTTTCGGAAAGTCCTTCTCGATGCGGTCATAGCCGGCCTGGATAAGATATTTCTCCTGCATAGGGAGCGAAGCGCTGAGGGCGACGGCTTTTTGGGCGGCGGGCTCAGCGTCTTCGTCCTGGCCGAGATCGGAGTAAGCCTGCGCGAGCTTTACGTAGGCCAGGGCGAACTGGCCGTCTTCCTTGATGGCGGCCTGAAAACTTTGGGCGGCGGAGGTGTTTTTTCCGGCGCGGGCCTCTTCGAGACCGTGGTTGTATTCGCGCAGGGCGGCGACGGAAGCGGTGGATGGCTTGAAGGCGTGTTCCTGGAGCTCCTTCAGCAGGCTTTTCGATACCAGCAAATTTTCACGGATCTGGCCGGCGAGGCGGTCGACGGCGGCGAAAATTTCCTTGTCGCCGGCGGCTTCTTCCTTGAGGGTAACGGCCTGGCCGCGCTTCAGATCCTGAATTTTCGCGTCGATGCGGATGCGGTCGCCGAGTTGCGCGTAGCTGCCGGAGACGACTGTATCCACGTTGCTTTGATTGGCGATGCGGCCGATAGTGGGGGCGTCGAGGTCCGCCTGCGGCGTGATGTGCAGGTCTTTCATCACCTGGCCAACGCGTTCGGACGAGACTGCGCGCACGCTGGCGGATTGGCCTACGTCGGTGCTGAGCATTTCGGCCATGGCGGAACCGATCCAATCGAGCTTGGAATCGGAGGTGGCGTTGTGGAACGGAAGGATGGCGAGCGAGTGCAACGGCGCCGCGGGGGTTGCGGGAGCGCCGGGCAAAAAATATCTTCTGGCAAACAAAACGCCGCCAGCCAGCGCAATCGCAACTGCGGCCGCGATCGTGATGGTGGCGCGGGAGCGCGGTGCTTTCGGAGGAACAGGTGGCGGTTCAACAGGGAGCTCAATGCGAAGCTTGGAGCCGCCGCGCCAGGCGTCGATGTCCCGCTGGATTTCGAGTGCGGTCTGATAACGCTGGGTGGGGTCCATCTGCATGCACTTCGCGGTGATATCGCTGAGCAGGGCGGGGACGGCCGGGTCCACTTCGGCGGGCGGCTTGGGCTTTTCGCGAGTGCGCTTGAACATCGCACCCTGCATGGTGTCGGCCTTGTAAGGAAGCTGGCCGAGGAGCAACTGATAGAAAATAATTCCGAGGGTAAAGAGGTCGGAACGCGCGTCAACGTGCTCGCCCATCACCTGTTCGGGTGACATGTAGTCCGGAGTGCCGATGACCGCGCCGGTCTGGGTCATGCCGTGGCCCTGCTCCATGGTGCGGGCGATGCCGAAATCCATAACGATGATGCGGCCGGTTTTTTCGACCATGATGTTCTGCGGCTTCAGGTCGCGGTGAACCACGCCTTCCGAGTGCGCCGCGTCGAGCGCGGTGCAGGTCTGGTAGATCACGTCGGCGCATTCCTCGAAGGTGAGGCGCCCCTTTTCCTTGATGAGCGCGGTGAGATCTTTACCCTCGATAAACTCCATGGTGATGAACTTCACACCATCGGCTTCGCCGAGATCGAAGATGCGGATTACGTTTTTCTGAGTGATTTTCCGGGCGAGGATGAGTTCCTGTTTGAAGCGCTGAAGAACCTGTTCGTGGACGGCGAGTTCCGGGCGGATGACTTTCAGGGCGACGAGGCGGTCGAGTTCGAGGTCCCAGGCTTTATAGACGGCGCCCATGCCACCTTCGCCGAGCATCTGGACGATTTCGTAGCGTTTGCCGAGGCGCATGCCCTTGGGGAGGCGGCCGGTAGCAACACCAGTGGCACTGGGGGGAGGAACGGGCTGGGACCAGCCCTGGGCGGCGGAGACGCCGTTGGGATCGCCAGCGTCTTCATTCCCCAGGAAGGTGGCGTTTTCGTCGCGGCGGCCTTCGCCGAGAAAAGTGGCGTCGCCAAGGGGAAAGGGTGTTTTGCACGAAGTGCAGACGGACGAGGCGGGGTTGTTCGTCGCGTGACAATTCGGGCATTCTCTGGTGGCTGGCGCCATAGACGGTCTATTCGCTCAATTGCTACGGCAGACAGAATCGGGGACCTGAACCTGCGTGGATTTTACATCAAGGTTACAATTTTGCGGTGGAAAAGCGCGGTGGCGGGGGGCGGTTTGCTGCGATCCCGGCTATCGGCAATCTGAACGGGCAGGACGAACCGGCGTGGCCGCCGGAGCTGTTATTTTGAAAGCGAGATCACGCCGTAGAGGGTCTTTAGCAGGATAAGGCCACCGACGATGCCAAGGCTCATACTGAGCAACGTGCCGATGAGGAAATATTCGGCGAAGCGCACGGACTTCATTTCGGGATAGCGGGCGATGGATTTTGCGGTGAGGATCAAGCCGACGGTGGCGGGCGATTGAAGAACGAGTGCGGTAAGGACGACGAAGCGTTCGAGCCAGCCGATGTACATTCCAGCGTTCTGCATTTCATTTGACGTTTCACCCAGGATGCTCATGTCCTGCTTGGTGAGAGGCTTGGTGAGGAATCGAACGACGTAGCCTCCGCCGAAAATGACGCCGATGTAGACGACGGAAATGAGGAGGGGTTTTTCGATGGCCGACTGGGCCCATTGGAGTTTGGCTAGCAGGGTCCAGAATGGAGGCCGGGTGATCAGCCAGGCGGTGAGAAAGACGGTCAGCGCATGGATTGCCTGGTCGCCGAGGAAGGCTGGGGCGCCGTCGGCGAGGGTTTCGGAGCGGACGAGGCGAATTTTTAGCCAGTCGATTATCAGATGGACCAGCACGAGGCCGAGAATGTAAGCGTAGAAACTCCAGCGGAGGGCGAGTCCGGGAATCGCAAATCCAAGGAAAAGGGCGGCGGAGAAGAAGTGAACTGCGCCGTGCCCGGCATAGGCCCAGGCGGAGCTTCGTCTTTTGTCCGCGATCATGCGGTCCGATTGCAGGACGAAGTCGGTGAGCAGGTGGGAAAGGTACAGGCCGAGAAAAGCAGTCAGGAGTGCATGCATGATTTCATGCACTCTTCTTAAAGTGTACGAAATCGTGCAATCGTGGAAAAGCGGAACTGATGAGCTTTTTCATCGAATCGATCATCTCCAAAGTCTGCCAGAGGTGGCTCCGGCTCAGGTTGCGAGAGGCCGTGGAAGCGTTGATGCGCAGGGCCCTTGCGGCGCGGTCCACGCGCCCCTTGGCCAGGTAGGCGTCGACCGTGCGCCACTGTTTTTCGGAAAGGCGGCCTACCAGGGCGTCATGCAGGTTGTAAATCAGGTTGGCCACTAAATCAAAGTCTTTTTTTTCGGAATGAAAACGAGTGGATTTTCCGGAATGCGGGCGCCCCTCTTTCGCTTCGCTGATCGCGAGCCGGGCGAATTCAAAGGCCTGCCCGCCGAGTTGATTGACGGGGGCGCGTAAGGGGCCGGGGATCCTGCCGATGCCGATGCCGATTCGGAGTTGCAGGGGGCGCATCCGCCGGCGCAAATCGAAAATGAGTTCGGGGATCTGGCGAAGATCGGTGGCGACGGTTTGAAACTCGTCCCCGGCGGTGACGGCGTAGGGCAAGCGGATCCGCCCGTTGCGGAGATGGGCGGAGGTGACCAGGCGAAGCCTGGCACCGAGTATGGAACGCAGGCCGCGGGTGCGGCTGGAGCCGACCACGTCGGAAACGATGACTGCCCAGAGCTTTTCAGTCATATGCACATCCTTGTGCAATTATGCTGAATTGCACATTTATGTGCAATACATAATTTCTGACAAATGCGCGAACAATTAAGGGGATATGGTTAGGCGGGGGCTAGTCCTGTTCGCCAAGAGTTTGGAGGTAGGTTTTACCGTAAGGGTAGAAAGGATCTTTGCGGCCTTGTTGCCAGGCGGCTCTGAGTTCGGGGGTGGTGATGTCCCAATCGGGGCGGCATTTTTTGGTGACGGCGCGGAGGTCCTGGCGGAGTTCTTCGACGGTGGGACGGCCGAGAAACCAATAGCCGTTGTAAATCTTGTAAACGACAAGACCGGGCTCGAGGACGATTACGTGGGGGATCATGGGATTGTGGAGAGGGTCGGTGTATTCGGCAATGTCGAGATCTTTTTGGACGACGCGGCCGGCGTCTGAGAGGAAAGGCCATTGCGCACCGATTCCGCTGCGGTATTCGTTCGTTTCGGTGATGTTGTCGGTGCTGATGGTGACGAGGCGGCAGTAAGAGACTTCAAGTTCGCGGTGGAGTTGCACGAGGCCTTCGGCCTGGCGGCGGTCCTTGGGGCAGAAGCCTCCGCGGCTGAGGGCGAGAACCATGGGATGCTGGCCCTGCAGTTCGGAGAGTTTGCGGCGTTTCGCGGTGTGGTCGGAAAGCTCGTAATCAGGAAAGATGGCGCCGGGAACGATGTCGGATCGCATTTGGACTCCTGGTGGTTTGGATTCGAGCCCCTAGTTTACGCTCAACGGGAGGGAGCGAGGAACCCTCGGACTAGTGTGGCAATTTCGTCGACAGCCGTGTCGAGCGCGAAGTGGCCGCCGTCGACGATGTGAACTTCGGCCTTCGGCACATCGCGGCGATACGCTTCCGGCTCCGAGGGATCGAACGAAGACTCATACTTGCCCCAGATCACCAGCAGACGCGGCTGCTTCTGGCGCATCCAAGCCTGCCATTTGGGGTAATTCTCGACGTTGGTGCGGTAGTCGTAGAAGAGGTCGCTCTGGATGTCGGCCTGGCCGGGCTGATTGAGGAAATAAAATTCGTCGGTGTAGAGATCCGGATCATGGCGCTCAGCGTTGGGATCGCCCCCGGCGTGGCGAGCCTTCGTTGTTGCCAGCGAGAGGAGATTGGTGCGCAGCGCGCTTTCATAAGCGGCGCGATCGGCCCAGAAGGCGCGGCGGGTTTTCCAATTTGCGCCGAGGCCTTCGTTATGGGCGACGGCGTCCTGGACGATGAGGGCATCGACGCGGTCGGGGTGAACGAGGATCATGCGAAAGCCGACGGGGCCGCCGTAATCCTGCATATAGAGGGAATAGCGCGCAAGGCCGAGGGCTTCGGTGAAGTGATTCATGACCTCGGCGATGTGATCGAAGGTGTAGGCAAATTTCTTGGGATCGGGCCAGTCGCTGTGTCCGAAACCGGGATAATCGGGCGCGACGAGATGATACCGATCAGACAGGCGGCGAAGAGCGGCTCAAACATGCGCGAGGAAGATGGGAGTCCGTGAAGCAGCAGGAGAGTGGGAGCATCCTTCGGGCCGGCTTCCCGGTAAAAAATGGAAAGGCCGTCGACCTGAATGGAGCGGTAAGACGTGGAGTTCGCCACGGGATGTTCCTTTCCTTGGGTGTTTGCCAGCGACGGGGCCGAAGTCAGGATTGCGGAAACTGTTAGCGTCGAGATGAAGCGCGGCAGACGCCGAATCCAATACTGCGAGATGAACAGAGGCATCGTTTAACTCCGCTTGCGCGAGTTTGTGACTTCGAAAATGAGTTCCAGCGCGACGGGAACGCCGAGGGCAAGGCTGGCGACGCCAATGATCAAGCGGGTAGGATTTTTGTCTTTCCCGAAGACGTCTTGAAGCAACTGGGAGGCACCGTCGGCAACTTTGGGATGCTCGCGGACATCGCCGGAAGTGGCTACGGAGACGCCCAGGCGAATGACGCGCATCACCTTATCGAGCGAACCGAGATGCTGGCGCACAACAGCGAGGCCGTTGAGAGCGGCGAGGCGCGCAGCCTGGCGACCCGCTTCCACGTCGAGTTCGGCACCGACGCGGCCGATGAATTTAGCGACGCGCCCCTCGGTGGGAAGCATGCCACTGAGAAAAAGCAGATTGCCAGTTTGTACGGTTTCCGCGTAGATACCGAAAGGCTGCGGCGGTGCCGGAAGAGCGATGCCAAGTTCTGTCAAACGCTCTTCGGCGCCGGCAGGCCGGGAGCCGGCGCGGGTTACCATTTGCCGGCGTGCGAGCCGCCATCCACGTGGAGAATTTCACCGGTAGTGAAGGTGGCGTCGGTGAGGTACATGACCGCGTCGACGACCTCCTGGATTTCGCCGAGTCGACCGATCGGATTTAAGCCCTTGAGAGCCTCATGGGTCTCGGGTTTGTGCATGGGAGTTTTGATGACGCCGGCGGCGATGGTATTCACGCGAATACCCTCGTTGGCGTATTCGATGGCGAGGGCGCCGGTGACCGCATTCAGGCCCCCCTTGACCATGATTTGAACCGCCGCCGATATTCCGACGATGGGTTGTTCAGCGAGGGCTGCGGAAATGTTAACGATGCTGCCGCTCTTCTGCTTCAGCATCTGTTTTACTGACAGCTGTGTAATGTAGAGAAAGCCCGCCAGGGTAATCGAGACAAGAGCATTAAATTCCTCGGTAGTGTATTCCGTGAAGGGCTTGGGGATGAAAATGCCCGCATTGTTGACCAGCGAGTCGACCCGGCCGAAACGAGAGATAGCGGTCTCCACGATTCTTGCGGCGGTCTTGGGATCGCCGATGTCTCCATCAACCAGCGCCAGATTTGCTGAAGCGGTGAAAGGATTTGATTTGGTAATGTTCCGCGAATTCGCAACTACGGTATAGCCCCGCTTCAGGAACGCTTCAACAAGGCCGGCACCGATTCCCTGCGAAGCGCCGGTTACGATTGCCGTCTTTTTAGCATTTGTCATGGAGGAGATCCTTTATAAAGCCGCCGGATTGGATGTTCGAGCGCCGCGAAGGGTACTTTTGCCAGAGACTGGACCCGGTGCCCGGCGACAGCTTCGCGTCCAACGACGCAACGACGAAATCCAGGTTTGTAAACTCCGGCCGCCGCACTCGCATTGAGTTCCGCACTATGGGATGCCAACAGGGAGCAAGAAGTTCCATGCTCGCGGCCCCAGAAGTGGGGAAAACCGGGCGGCGATAAATGGGTACGCGCAGGAGTTGCTTAACTTATTGGACACGGAAAATGGCGTCTGGCGGGGAATCCGCAACTGAATGAGATAAGCTTTAGATTGGCGAATCGGTAAGTAAAGACAGTTCCCTCCTCTCATCGCCAATTTGAATCATCACCCCCGAATGCTTGTGCCCTTGGGACTTTTCGTTTGCAGAGAGTAAGAATTCGGAGCAGTCCCTCTTCCACCGACTCGATCTGAGAGAGCTGTAAGGCAGCCGTGCGAACGGCAGCCCGGCGTGATTGTGCGTCAGGAAATTCCCTTGCCTGAGATTTCGACGGCTTCCGGCAAAAAACACAACGCGCTGTGGTGGCGTGCAACAAGTGGAGAGAGGTGTGGAAGTGAATTTTCCCCGAGTAGGAATGAGCGAAGTTGCCACCCGAGAAGAGCATCAGCGAATGTTGGAAGACGCCGCCCCCGAAAAGAGGGACTCCGGGTTTCAAAACATGTGGAGGCGTGGCCGCACTGCCTTGACGCTGAGCTTCTGGATAGCCACCGCCGTCTGCTCGCAAGAGAAACCAAACGACCTTGCGAACAAAAGTATCGAAGACCTGATGAATATCGAGGTCACGTCGGCTTCGAAGAAAGAACAGAAAATCTCGGAGGTGGCGGCCGCAATTTTCGTCATTACCCCGGAAGACATCCGGCATTCCGGGGCGACGAACATCCCGGACCTTCTGCGGATGGTCCCGGGACTGGATGTTGCGCAAGTCAATGCAAGCACATGGGCCATATCCGCGCGAGGTTTCAATCTGCAGTTCGCCAACAAACTGCTGGTGCTGCTGGATGGCCGGGCCGTATATTCGCCACTTTTCGGAGGAGTGAATTGGGACACGTTGAACGTGCCGCTGGAGGATATTGAGCGAATCGAGGTGATTCGCGGGCCCGGAGGCACGGTGTGGGGCGCGAATGCGGTGAACGGCGTGATCAATATCATTACCAAACCCGCTGGGGAAACGCAGGGGGGACTGGTGACAGGCGGAGGAGGGACGCAGCAGCAGGGATTCGGTACCGTCCAGTATGGGGGAAAATTCAAGGAGTCCGCCTACAGGATATTCACAAGCTATGAAAACGATTCGCAACTGCCGAATCTGAACGGTCAGGACGGGTTCGATGGCCACCATTTACTGCATGGGGGATTTCGGGCAGACACAAAACTCTCCGGGAAGGATTCACTGGTCACGGAAGGGGATCTCTTTACCGGAGAAGACGGAAGCACGATAGTCCATTCCGTTTTCTTTCCGCCGGACAATATCGTCGTTCGCAGCCTGACGGGTCTTTCGGGAGGGGACATTGTCGGGCGCTGGACGCATACGATATCGAGCCGCAGCGACATGACGCTGCAGTTTTATTTCGACCAATATGCGCGACACGGCCCGGAGGCCAATGAAAACCGGAACACATTTGATATCGATTTTCAGAACCACATCCGGCTGGGTGCGCGCCATGACCTGATCTGGGGCGCGGGATATCGCCACACATCCGACCAAACGGCTGGAACCATAGACCAGGCTTTCCTTCCGGCCAGCGATGCCAACGAACTCTTCAACCTGTTCATTCAGGACCAGATCACGATAAAGCCCGACCGCTTGGCGCTGTATGTGGGAACAAAACTCGAAAACGCCTATTTCACGGGCTTCGATGTGGAACCGAGCGTGCGATTATCCTGGACGCCGAATCCACACCGCACGATCTGGGCGGGAGTCTCCAGGGCCGCGCGCACTCCGACACGCCGGGACGTCGGGCTAAGCGCGGTACTTGCGGCGCTGCCTGGACCTGAAGCGGTGGTCCTGTTCGGTAATCCCAATATTCATTCGGAGCACGTCATCGCATACGAGGTCGGATACCGGTCGCAAGTGACCAGCCGCCTTTCGTTTGATGTGACCGCGTTTATCAACGACTACGAAGAACTGGAAAGCGTAGAGTCGCAGCCATCCTTCTTCGATCCCAACTTCAATCCACCTCTGGTGGTCCACCCGAAAACGTTCGCCAACAAATTGTATGGAACCACGGAGGGCGTGGAAGCATTCGCGAAATGGAGGGCGACGAAAAAGTGGACGCTGAGCCCCGGCTACTCCTTTCTGGGAATGCATTTACACACTGAGGCATCGAGTCTGGATACGACGAGTGTAGTGGATGCGCAGGGCTCCAACCCGGTCCATCAAGCGCAACTTCTCTCGCATGTTGAGTTGACAAAGAATCTCTCGTGGGATGCGAATGCTTATTTTGTGGGGCATCTGCCGGCGCAATTTGTGACTTCCTACACGCGGCTGGATTCGCAGTTGACCTGGCGGATTGCAGAACGCGTGAAACTGGATATCGTCGGGCAAAACCTGCTGCGAGACCACCACGCGGAATTCAACGACCAATTCCAAAGCGTCAATTCTTCACTGATTAAACGCAGCGCCTTTGCCAGATTGACCTGGCACTTCTGATCGCCGAGCAATCATTTGTGACGCAGCCACAGAAAACTCGATGCAGTTGCGGGCCGATCCGAAGCGCCGGCTGGCAGGCAGGGTTTGCGCGCTTCCGCTCACAAATCGGAGTGGCGCTGCTGGCCGCATTGCTTGGCGCGGGACCGCTCCACCCCCAAGCGACTCCGACAGTTGAATACCAGGTGAAAGCGGCGTTTCTTTACAATTTCGCGAAATTCATTGAATGGCCCGCGGACAGTTTTGCGAGCGAGAAATCCCCAATGAGCTTTTGTATCTTCGGCCACGATCCTTTCGGGACCTCGTTCGATGAAGCGCTCCGTGGAAAGAAAGTGAATAACCGCGAATTTCTGCCGCGCCGGGTAAAGGAATATGCAGAGTTGCGGACCTGCCACCTGGTATTCGTCAGCTGGCAGGAAGACAAGCACCTTCCGGAAATTCTGAGCAGCGTCAAGGGAGCAAGCGTGCTGGTGGTGGGGGAGAGCGCTGATTTTGCGGGACGCGGCGGGACGGTGCAATTTCTTCTCGAAGAGAACAAGTTGCGCTTCGCGGTGAACCTGGAAGCAGTCAAGAGGGCCCGGCTGCAGATCAGTTCGAAGCTTCTCGCTCTTGCCACAATCGTCGGCGATGGCGCCCATCAAGAGGTGAATTGACATGCGCATCTTTCAGGATCTATCCATCCGCTACAAACTGCAGGGGATTGTGATTGTCGCTTGCAGTGTTGCGCTGGTGGTGGCCTCCGCGGCATTCACCCTGTACGACCGAACCACCTTCCTGCAGATGAAAAGTTTCGACCTGACGGCAACCGCCACGATGCTCGGATCGAACTGCACCGCCGCGCTGACATTCAACGACCCGAATTCCGCAAAGGAGATCCTGGGTGCCCTGCGAGCGCGGCCGCACGTGATTCGGGCTTACATCTACGACTCCACGGGCAAGGTCTTCGCCGCCTATCACCGCGACCCGAGCCGGGAAAGCGCGCCCCCACCGCTCGAGCAGGAAAATGGAAGCCGTGTGGCCGGAGGAATGATGATCATATCCCAGAGTATGCAGCTGAACGGCGAGCCGATGGGCACGATCTATCTGGAGGCCAACCTGACGGACCTGCGCGACCGGACGACACGTTTCGTGTTCATCGATATGGGGGTGCTGCTCAGTTCGCTGTTTGTGGCTCTGCTGCTTTCACTTCGGCTGAACCACATCATTTCGGACCCGATCCGGGAGTTAGCGGAAACCGCCGCCATGGTTACCGCCCAGGGAACCTATTCGATCCGTGCGAAGAAGAGCGGCCAGGACGAAATCGGCACGTTGTTCGACCAGTTCAACGGCATGCTGGAACGCATCCAGCAGCGGGACGCCGCGATCCAGAAAGCTCATGACGACCTGGAACATCGAGTGGAAGAGCGAACTGCCTATCTGAACGCCCTGATCGAGACAAGCCCCCTCGCGATACTGGTGCTGGATTCAGAGCAGCGAGTTCAGCTGTGCAACCCCGCGTTTGAGAGCCTGTTCCAGTACACGCGCAAAGAAATTGCGGGCAAATCCCTGAACGGATTGATCGCGGAAGGCGAATTGATGGAGGAAATTCGCAGCATTCTGCACGAGGCGACTGAGCACCCCGTCCATCGTGTGACCCGCCGGATGAGGAAAGACCGGACACTGGTGGACGTTGAAGTGAACACGGTGAACCTGGTGATTGGCGGCCAACTGATGGGAAGCCTTTCGATTTACCAGGATATTTCTGTTCGGAGGCGGGCGGAACAGGCAATGCAGGAGGCGAAAGAGGCGGCGGAGGCCTCCAGCCGCGCGAAGAGTGAATTCCTGGCGAACATGAGCCACGAAATAAGGACGCCGATGAACGGAATCCTGGGGATGACGGAGTTGGTGCTGGATACGGAACTGGACGCGGACCAGCGCGAGAATTTGAAGATGGCGAAGTCCTCGGCCGACGCCTTGCTCTCGTTGATCAACGACATTCTGGATTTTTCCAAAATTGAGGCTGGGAAGCTGGAGATCGATGCGATCGGATTTCAGCTGGGGGACGTGATCGGGGATACGTTGAAGGCGTTGAGCATACGGGCAAGCCAGAAGGGGCTGGAGCTGGCGTACGACATTCAGCATGACTCCCCCCACTCGCTGGTGGGAGATCCCGGGAGGTTGCGGCAAATCCTGGTGAACCTGGTTGGCAACGCCATCAAGTTCACCGAGCGAGGAGAGGTGATCCTGCACGTAGCGGTGAAGGAGGCCACGGCGCAAGAGGTGCAACTGCATTTTACGATTTCCGACACCGGGATCGGCATTCCGATTGAAAAGCAAGCGACGATTTTCGAGGCTTTCGCACAAGCGGATGGATCGATGACCCGAACGTATGGCGGCACGGGGCTGGGACTGACGATCTCCACGAAACTAGTGGAGTTGATGCATGGCCGGATCTGGGTGCAGAGTGAGCCGGGCAAGGGCAGCCAATTCCAGTTCACGGCGCATTTCGAGATACAACAGGGAGCGCCGCGAACCACCATGCCGAGAGATTCGGGAGTTCTGCGGAACATGCGGGTGTTGATCGTGGACGACAACGCAACGAACCGCAAAATCCTGTCGAAAATGCTGGCGGCCTGGGGGATGCAGCCAACGGTGGCGGAGGGCGGAAAGCGAGCCATTGAAATTTTGGAAGAATTCCAGGGCCAGGAGAGCAACTTCCCTTTGATCCTGCTGGACGCGCAGATGCCCATGATGGATGGCTTCACGCTGGCCGAAGCGATCAAGGGGAATGCGGAGTGGAAAGCGGCCACGATCATGATGCTCAGTTCCGCCGGGCAGCGCGGAGACGCCAAACGTTGCCGCGAAATTGGCGTGGCAGCGTATTTGACGAAACCCGTTGGGCAAGATGAATTGATGCAAGCGATTCTTAATGCGCTGCCCGGCCGGCCAAGGCCGGAAATTCCCGCCGCAGTGGTAACGCGCCATTCGCTGCGCGAAAAAAGCCACCAACTGCGGATTCTGCTTGCGGAGGACAATGCCGTTAACCAGAAGCTGGCTGTCCGTCTGTTGGAGAAACGCGGCCATACGGTGGCCGTCGCAGGGAACGGGAAGGAGGCGGTGGCAGCCCTGCAGGCGGAGACTTTCGACCTGGTGCTGATGGACGTGCAGATGCCGGAGATGGACGGGTTCCAAGCGACTGCGGCAATACGGGAGTTGGAAAAAGCCTCCGGCAATCACTTGCCGGTAATTGCGATGACCGCTCATGCGATGGTGGGCGACCGCGAACGGTGCCTTGCGGCCGGGATGGATGACTATCTCACCAAGCCGATCCGGCTCGAGGAACTGAATAATCTGCTGGCGAGATACTCGGCCAAGAACACGGCGGAACATGTTCTCTGAGCCGGGCTGCGATGGGCCGTTTGGAATTGTTTTGGCAAGCGCGTTCCTGTAGAATCCCCGGCACTGGATTCAATGAGAACGAATCATTGATACGAAGGCACGGCACAGGTTTGCGACCATGTCCACACAGGATGCTCAACAACTTCCAAAGCCGACGCGCTTCCAGAACCTTGCATTACCGGTTGCTGACTCCCAAAAACTCACCTCTTCCCTTTCCGAACTCCTGGACGCTGCTAAATCCGCGCTGAGGAGCGATGCCGCGCGAGTGGCTGCGAGTCTGCTAATTGTGGCGGTGAGCTACTATCTTGCCGCCAAGATCAGCCTGAATTTGCGGTTCAGCGGCTCGACGAAGGCGGCGCTTTGGCCGAACAACGCGATTCTGGTTGCGGCGCTGTTGCTGACGCCAGTTCGGCGGTGGTGGATGTATGTGTTGGCAGTGGTTCCGGCGCACATTCTGGTGCACTGGACGTTTCACATCGGGGCGCCGTGGATGGCGTTTCAGATGGGCCACAATACCCTGCTGGCGGTGACCGCGGCGGCCATCCTGAAGCGGCTTGAGCCTTCCCTTTTCCGCTTTGACCACCTGCAGGATGTGCTGGTGTTCTTGGGAGCCGCGATCCTGGTGCCGGGAAGTTCGGCGTTCACTTTGGTTTCGGCGGTGACCGCGTTTTCTTCGGAAGAAACGATCCGCATGCACGGCTGGTCGCCGGATTTCTGGCACGCGTGGAGCCGCATCTGGCTGACCAACACGGTGTCGTTCCTGGTGTTTGTGCCTGTGATTCTGCTGATTGCGTCGCGGGGGCGATTCTGGTTTGGAAATATGATCTCGCGAAAATCTTTGGAAGCGGCCGGGCTGGGTGGTCTCCTGCTGGCGACCGGCTACCTGATTTTTGGGTCGGGGTACGCTAACCCGATCTGGGCGCCGGCAACATTTTTGATTTCGCTGCCGCTGCTGTTGTGGGCCGCAATCCGGTTCGGTTCGGCGGGAAACAGCGTGGCGATTGCGGCGGTGGTCTGCGTTTCGTTCTGGCGAGCCTACCGCGGAGACGGGCCGCTGGCGCACGAGGATTCGCTCGTGAAGGTGGAGTCCATGCAGTTGTTCTGGATCCTGCTGACGGTGCCGCTGATGGCGCTGGCGGCGATGATTCAGGAGCATAAGTTTGCTTTGCAGGCGCTGGCGGAAAGCGAGAATCGTTTTCGACAATTGTTCGAGCAGGCTTCGGTGGGAATCGCGCTGGAATCGTTGGAAGGAAAGCTGACAATCGTGAACCCGGCGTTCTGCGCGATATTTGGCTACACGGAAGCGGAGCTGCATGAAATGAGTTGCACCCAGCTTTCGCATCCGGAGGATCTGGCAGCGGAGGCGCCGCTCTTCCGCGATTTGTGCGCGGGCACGCGGCCAAGCTACCAGATCGACAAACGGTTCTTTCGAAAGGATGGAACGCTGGTGTGGGGGCGCGTGAGTGTTTCGCTTCTGAGACCCCAGGACGGGAGCCAGCCTTTCGTCATTGGGATGTTGCGGGATATTTCGGCACTGAAACAGCGCGATCAGGAACTGGTGACGCTGACCGGCCGCCTGATCGAAGCTCAGGAAGAGGAACGTCGGAGGATCAGCCGTGAGCTGCACGACGATATCGGGCAGCAGGCGGCTGCGATTGCGGCGGATTTGTGCACGCTGCGCGAAACGATGGCGCGCGGAGGCACCGAGCCGGCGGGGGCGCTGGCGGATATGGTGTCGCGGCTGGCGACCGAACTCGCGTCAAGCATCCACAAGCTGTCGCACGATTTGCACTCGTCGAGGCTGCAGTACCTGGGACTGGCGTCGGCCCTGAAAGACCTTTGCGACAAGCTGGCCGCGCAACATCACCTGACGATTGAGCTGAGAGTGGATTGCCAGGTGGATCGCCTGCCGGAGCCTGTGGAGTTGTGCATGTATCGCATCGCGCAAGAGGCCTTGAGCAACGTGGTGAAACATAGCGGGGGCACAACGGCGTTTGTGAAAGTGGCGATGTGCGGCAAAACTATCAACCTTTGTGTGGCTGACGACGGAATCGGTTTCGATACGGGCGCTGCCGGTGCAGGGATTGGATTGACCAGCATGCGGGAGCGACTGAGGCTGGTGGGCGGAGAACTGTTTATCAAGTCGTCCGCCGAGACGGGAACTGAACTTGTTGCTGAAATCAATCTGGAAACCTCCAAGGCTGCAGCAGCTCGCGCATGAGTCTCCCTCTTCCCGCCAATCGGACAATCGCGCTTCCGAACCGGATATTCACCTAAAATCTTGCATACTGAAAACCTCGGGAAATCCATGACGAAAAAAGTGAAATGGGGAATTTTGAGCGCGGCGTCGATTGCGCGGCGGCGGGCAGTGCCGGGCATGCTGCAATGCGAACTCGCGGAAGTGGCGGCGGTGGCTTCACGGTCGCTGGAAAAGGCGCAGGAATTCGCGCGCGAATTTTCCATACCCAAGGTTTATGGCTCGTACGAGGAATTGCTTAACGACCCTGAAATCGAGGCGATTTACAATCCCCTGCCCAATCATTTGCACGTGGAATGGTCCGTGCGCGCGGCCCGCCGCGGGAAGCATGTACTTTGCGAGAAACCAGTGGCGCGAACGGTGGGGGAAGCGCGGCGATTGCTTGCGGCTCGCAATCAATATGGCGTGAAGGTTGGCGAGGCGTTCATGGTTCGCTCACATCCGCAGTGGCTGCGAGTGCAGGAACTTGTGCGCGCGGGCCGCATCGGCAAATTGCGCTCGGCGGTTTGTTTGTTCAGCTACTTCAATGTAAACCCGGAAAATGTGCGGAATTCGGCGGAGCTTGCGGGCGGGGCGCTGATGGATATCGGGTGCTATCCGGTGCGGATGTCACGATTTATTTTTGGTGAAGAACCTGTGCGGGCGATGGCTTGCGTGGAGCTGGATCCCAGCTTCAGGACGGACCGGCTGACTTCGGCGATCCTGGAATTTCCGGCTGGGCAATGCATCTTCACCGTGTCCACCCAACAGATCTACTACCAGCGGATGCAGTTTCTTGGTACGGAGGGACGGGTGGACATTGAGATTCCGTTTAATGCGCCGACCGACAAACCGTGCCGGATATTTATTGATGACGGGAAGGATTTGTATGGCGGGGCGAGCCAAGTGACGGAATCGATGCCAATCTGCAATCAATTCACAATTCAGGCGGATATGTTTTCGAAGGCGATTCGCGAGAATCGCGAAGTGCCGAATTCGATGGAAGACGCGGTGTGCAATACGGCGGTGATTGAGGCGCTGTTCCAGTCGGCGCAAACGGGAAAGTGGGAGACGCCGGAGCGGTTGTAGATCTTCGCTCACCACCCAAAGAAAACAACTTGTCATCCTGAGGGGCGCGCCTTTTGCGTCCGGAAGGATCTCAACTGAAAAACTTGCGTAATTTCTTTCGTTGAGATCCTTCGGCTATCCTCATCGGATAGCCTCAGGATGACAATTGGCCGGTGGGTGGTAATAAACAGAGAGAAGGACTAGTCGTAGTATTCCTGGCCGAGGTGGGTGATCAGGTCTTCGCCCATCATCCAACGCAGGGTGTTTTTCAGTTTCATCAACTGGATGAAGAGGTCGTGCTCCGGATAAAGTTCCGGGGCGGTCATCGGCGATTTGAAGTAGAAGCTGAGCCACTCCTGGATGCCGTGCATTCCTGCGCGCTGCGCGAGATCGAGGAACAGGACGAGGTCGAGAACAATGGGGGCGGCGAGAATCGAATCGCGACAGAGGAAGTCCACCTTGATCTGCATCGGATAGCCCAGCCAGCCGAAGATGTCGATGTTGTCCCAGCCCTCTTTGTTGTCGCCGCGCGGCGGATAGTAGTTGATGCGGACCTTGTGGTGAATTTTCTTGTACAGTTCGGGATACAGATGCGGTTGAAGAATGAATTCGAGCGCGCCCAGTTTTGATTCTTCCTTCGTTTTGAACGAACCGGGATCCTCGAGGACTTCACCGTCGCGGTTGCCGAGAATGTTGGTGGAGAACCAGCCGTTGAGGCCGAGCATGCGCGCCTTGAAGGCAGGCGCGAGGACAGTCTTGATGAGCGTCTGCCCGGTCTTGAAATCCTTTCCGGCGATAGGCACGTTGTGCTTTTGGGCGAGCGCCTGCAGCGCCGGGATATCCACGCTGAGGTTGGGAGCGCCGTTGCCGTAGGCAATGCCGCTGGTAATCGCGGCCCAGGCGTACAACATCGAGGGAGCAATCGCGTGGTGATTTTCCTTCATTGCTTTTTCGAAACTTTCCGGCGTCGCGTGCACGTCGTCATGAGTCAGGAAAATCTCGGTTGAGCCGCACCACAGCATGACCATGCGCGAGCAGCCGTGTTTCTTTTTGAATTTCGCGATGTCAGCCTTGATCTGCAGTGCGATTTCGTATTTGTTCTTGCCTTTCTTGACGTGCTTGCCGTCGAGCATCTTTACGTATTCGCGGTCGAACGCGGCGGGCATCGGCTTGATCTTGGAAAGAAACGTTTTCACCATAGCCAGGTGATGGGGGTCGAGCACGCCGGCTTTTGCGGCGGCTTCATAAGAACTGTCCGGGAAAATGTCCCAGCCGCCGAAAACGATGTCGTCGAGCTTGGCCAGCTTCACGAACTCTTTAATGCGAGGCGAGCGGCCGTCGGTGCGTTTGCCCAGACGAATCGTAGCCATCTGCGTCAGGGAGCCGACGGGTTGCGCTTTTTTCTTACGCACAAGCTCGACGCCCGCCATGAAAGTTGTTGCAACCGCGCCCATGCCCGGCAACAGAACTCCCAGCTTCCCTTTCGGCGCGGCAATACTCGTTGGCTTTTCCATGAATTTCCTCAGTTATTTCGTAGGTGGACTGCACCAGGCACAGCCATCCGGCAGGAAAGCTGTAACCCAAACTATTAATGATGGAGGAAGCGCGCCGGATATGCAAATGGGAACAGGAGATTTCGCGAGGAAGCGAATGTGATTGACGTCACATAGGAGCGATCGAAATTACCGGGTTGATTTCGAGCCAGCGAGTTCGAGTTCGACATTTACGACTGGTTTCACATGCAACAGGAAATTGCTGGGGTCCTTGATACCCCACTTGGTGTAAGGGACCTCGAATTTGGCGGTTCCCTTCCAGTGATCGCCGGAGAATTCGGAATGAACGTCGGCGACGAGTTCATGATCCGTGCCGTGAAGCGTGATGATGCCTTTCAGTTTGAAGTCGGAAGGCGCAGTGAGGGAAACCTGCCCGTCGATTTGCGAAGGGCGGAAGGTGGCTTCGGCGAACTTCCAGGTTTCAAGGATTTCCTTGTGCAGGCGTTGATCGCGGGAACTGTTGCTGGTATCGCAACTGACGGCGTCCACGACGATCAAGCCACTGGAATTGCCGGTTTGCGGATCGAATTTCAGTGCACCGCTTTTCAGGGCGAGCGTGCCGTGCACCATATGCAGCGTGCTGTCCACGCTGAAGTGAACTTTCGTTTGCGCCGGATCGAGTGTCAGAGCGACTTCGTGGGCTGCCGCAGCAGCAGCTTGGGGGCGCGGTGGCACTGGGGCGGCGGAAAGTAATACAGCCAGGCCGAAGATAAATCCTGTTGCCGCTGCCGCCGATTTCCAATTTTTGACGCGCATTTTGGCTCTCCCTAAGTTGTCAGAAACCGCCATCCGAGTTGCGCGCCCGCAGACAGCCAATCTCCCCATGCCGCGCGCCCTGCGTGAACCGCCAGCAAGCGCGCAAAAAGTTGTGGCCGCTTCGCCAGGATGCGGATCGACCTTGTCCGCAGCCGGTCATTCCAGGCCAGGGTCAGCAGCAAGTCTCCCATAAGCGCGGGCTTTCGTGCTTGCTCACGATGAGCGCGTGCGTAACTTGGCAAGTCGTTCCGCACCATGGCGTCGGCAAGCGCGATGGCTTGCTGGAAAGCGAGACGCAAGCCCTCGCCGGTGAGAGCATCCACGCTGCCGGAGGCGTCTCCAACCAAAGCAACGTTGCCCGAGTGGACGGCACGAAGCGAGTGCATCTGGGTGATCGCCCCGCGCTCGCGGCTGGCAAGCTCGGCGCCAGCGACGCGCTGCCGGAGATCCGGGCAAGCTTGCAACACCACATCGAAGGCTGTTTCGTCCGTGTGCTTGGCCATCACCACGATACAGACTTCATCGCATCTGATCGGCGTCACGTAAACCTGCGTGCGATGTCCCCAATAAACCTCCACATATTCGGACCAGGGACGTACTCGATAATGCCGGCGAGTGGCGTACCTCTGGCTTTGCCGCGCCACCGCATTCAAACCGCTCCAGCGGCGGACGCGCGAACCGCAGCCGTCGGCACCGATGATCCAGCGCGCGGCCACGAATTCGCCGGGCAGCTGGACTCCAGCTTTTGTGATTCCGGAAACAGGTGTTCGCCACAGTAGTTGAACACCGCACTCTTCCGCGCGGGCGATCAGCCATTCGTGGAGAATCGTACGCCGAATACCCACTCCTAGGCCATGAGGAAACTCTCCGCCGACTTGGGCTTCGTTTTGGAGGAATCGGACTCCGCGAATCCGGTAGCCCGCATCGGGACGAATTGCTACGCCGAGTTCGCCAAGCGCCGCGATTGTTTCTGGCATCAAGCCCTCGCCGCAAGCTTTGTCAATCGGTGGCTCCCTGCCATCCGCAACGATGACGGACATTCCTCGTTGCCGCGCGGCAATGGCGGCAGCCAGCCCCGCGGGCCCTCCCCCGATTACAAACACATCCACCTTTGTTTTGCCGGAGACCACTCCTAGCCCCCATTCCCGTGTTTTGCTTGCCAACCGACCATCGACTCAGACATTGACTGCCCGGCGCGCCAGGCCGAGCGCCTCGCTCCAGAAAGTAGCGGAGGTGTGCGCCAGTTCCATCACTCCCCTGATGGCAGCGACAAAATCGTCGAGCTGCGTTTCTGTCACCACCAACGGCGGCGCCGCTTTCAGCACCAGGAAATTGTTGCCGCAGATCTGCGTGAGGATGTTTTTTTCGCGGAACATGCGCATCACCACGATTTGGCCGAACATTGCCGGATGGATGCGATGAAACGCTTCGAACGGCACGCGAAGGGACATTTTTTTTGGCGCGACGAACTCGATTCCGGAGAGCAGGCCCATGCCGCGGACTTCCTTCACCATTTCGAAGGGCGCCAACGCGGTTCGCAACTTCGCGCGAAAGGTTTCGCCGAGTTCCAAGGCGCGCGGGCCGAGTTGTTGGGATTCGAGGACATCGAGCGAGGCCAGCCCGGCGCGCATGGAAAGGCTGTTTTCGCTGAAGGTGGAAGTGTGCACGATGGCACGGCGCAGCGAGGAATATACAGCGTGATAGATTTTGTCGGTCATCAGGACGGCGCTGACAGGCATCAGGCCACCGCTGAGCGCTTTGGCGAGAATCACAATATCGGGGCGAAGCTCAAACTGGTGGGATGCGAGAAAGGTGCCCGTGCGAAACATGCCCGTTTGCACTTCATCGATTACAAAGAGGGTGTCTGTCTTGCGACAAAGCTCCTGAGCCTTGTGCATATACTCTTTCGAGGGGACGCGAATGCCCGCTTCGGCTTGAATTGGTTCGAGCACCAGTGCGGCGTGGCGCTTGGTTCGCAACACCGCTTCGAGTGCGCTTGCGTCGCCGAACTCGACGCCCACCGTGTCCTGAAGGAGCGGGCCGAAGCCTTCGCGCCAAAAGGCGTCGTTCATCAGGGAAAGAGCGCCGGCGGTGAGGCCGTGAAAACTGCTGCGGGCGTAAACGATTCCGGCGCGGCCCGTCGTGGCACGCGCGAACTTGATGGCGGCTTCGACGCCTTCGCTGCCGCTGCTGCCGAAGTAAACTTTTTCTAATCCGCCACCCGCCAACTGACACAGGCGTTTAGCGAGCTCGCCGGCGATTTCCGGGACATGGCTTTGCAGCATCGCCGGGCCACTCTTGTCCAACTCACCCTTGAGTGCCTGGACTATATAAGGATGGTTGTGGCCAGTGTTGTGGACGCAATAGCCGGACAGGAAATCGAGGATGCGGCGGCCGTCTTCGGTGAACAGTTCGCTGCCCGCGCAACGCTCGTACCGGACATTCATGTCAAGAATGTTCAGCAGGGTGACCCATTGGGGATTCACATACTCTTCGTAGGAACTCTTCAGCGAGCGGGCCGGAGAAATCTTGGAAGCCTGAGTTGCCATGGGTTTATGGATGCTCCTCGTTCAATCGGAGATGCCTTTGCCGTGAGAAGGATGAAAAAAATCAGCCCAATTCGCTTTTCCTGAGCATTCGCTGGGCCGATAGAGGTGGGACGCGCAAAACGGATCATAAGTTACACTTGGGTTCTGGAGCATTTCTATTAATTTGACTCATTCACCCAAGTACCTCATTCTAGTGCTTTCAGGGGTACCTGCCATGTCGCATTTTGGACAGGGTTGATGGTGGGCGGCGAGCTGCATCCGAGTGATATTTTCGGGGCCATCATCCGCTGATGGATGGTGGCCGCGTTTGTTTCCGGCGGCTGGGCGAGTATCTGGGGGAGGGCTTCGGAAGTGTCTAACGGTTCGTTGAAACCCCGCAGCACTGTTCTTACCGATGGCGCGCACCGCGCGCCGGCTCGAGCGATGCTGCGTGCCGCCGGACTGAAGGATGACGACTTCACCAGGCCGTTGATCGGCATCGCCAACACGTGGATTGAAATCGGGCCGTGCAATTATCATCTGCGCGAACTGGCTGTGCATGTGCGCGACGGTATTCGCGCCGCGGGCGGGACGCCGCTGGAGTTCAATACGGTTTCCATTTCCGACGGAATTACGATGGGTACGGAGGGGATGCGGGCTTCGCTGATCAGCCGCGAAGTGATTGCGGACTCGATTGAGCTGGTGACGCGCGGCAATCTTTTGGACGGGTTGATCGTTCTGGTGGGCTGCGATAAAACAATTCCCGGCGGCGCGATGGCCTTGGCTCGCCTGAATATTCCCGGACTGATTCTTTATGGGGGATCGATCGCGCCCGGGCAGTTCGAAGGTCATTCCGTCACGATTCAGGATGTGTTTGAAGCCGTTGGCGCGCACGCTCGCGGGAAAATGAGCGACGCACAACTGAAAGAACTCGAATGCGCGGCTTGCCCCGGCGCGGGCGCTTGCGGCGGACAGTTCACCGCGAACACCATGGCGCTGGTTTGTGAATTTCTGGGGCTTGCGCCGATGGGAATTTCCAGTGTGCCGGCCACCGACGCAGGCAAAGCTCACGCGGGAGAGCTCGCTGGAAAGCTCGCGATCGACTTGCTTCGCAAAAACACCACACCTTCACAAATTATCACCAAAACCGCGATTGAAAATGCCATCGCGGGCGTTGCGGCGACGGGTGGCTCCACGAACGCGGTGCTGCATCTGCTGGCCATCGCGCGGGAAGCCGGGCTGCCGCTTTCGATTGACGATTTTGACCGAATCAGTTCGCGGACACCGATCCTGGCCGATCTCAAACCTGGAGGAAGATTTGTCGCAACCGACCTTTATGCAGCAGGCGGCACTCCGCTCGTCGCGAAGCGCATGCTTGAAGCCGGCCTGCTCCAAGGAAACTGCCTCACCGTTACCGGACGAACGCTTGGCGAAGAGGCCGCAGACGCTAAGGAAACGCCGGGACAGCAGGTCGTCCGCGGCAAGAACAACGCCATCAAGGAAACGGGCGGCCTAGTGATTTTGAAAGGGAATCTGGCGCCGGAAGGCTGCGTGGTGAAAGTCGCCGGGCACAAGACGCTGAATTTCAGCGGCCCGGCGCGGGTATTTGACAGCGAAGAGGCGGCGTTTGCCGCCGTGGATCAGGGAAAGATCAAGGCCGGCGACGTGGTGGTGATCCGCTACGAAGGGCCGCGAGGCGGGCCGGGGATGCGCGAGATGCTGGCCGTGACCGCGGCGATTGTCGGGGCGGGGATTGGCGACGATGTTGCGCTGTTGACCGATGGACGGTTTTCCGGTGCTACACACGGATTGATGGCGGGGCATGTCGCTCCGGAAGCAGCGAATGGCGGCCCGATTGCCGCAATTCGCGACGGAGACAGGATTACGTTTGATTTGCCGAAGCGCACATTGAACGTGGGCATCACCGATGCGGAGATTCAGAAGCGGATGGCCAACTGGAAGGCGCCAAAGCCGCGGTACACGCATGGAGTTTTTGCGAAATACGCGGCGCTGGTGTCGTCATCGTCGCTGGGTGCGATCACCACGGTTCCGGCAAGTTTTGCATCGGACAACGCTCCGATTTCTTCGGGGAGAACTCTATGAAGCTGACAGGTGCGGAAATACTCTGCGAAACGCTCACGCGCCTGGGCGTGAAACACATTTTTGGCTACCCGGGCGGGGCGATTCTTCCCGTCTACGACGCGCTTGGCAAATCCAAGCTGCACCACATCCTGGTGCGTCACGAGCAAGGCGCGACGCACATGGCCGATGGTTACGCGCGGGCGACCGGCGGCGTTGGCGTGGCGATGGCGACTTCCGGCCCGGGCGCAACCAATATGGTTACGGGAATCGCAACGGCGATGCTCGATTCTTCACCCGTGGTTTGTATTACCGGACAAGTCAGTAGCAAGCTGCTCGGCTCCGACGCGTTTCAGGAAGTGGACATCACCGGCATCACCATGCCGATCACCAAGCACAATGTGGTGGTTTCAAAAGTGGAAGATATTGCGCGAACGGTGCGCGAGGCGTTCATTATCGCCAACTCCGGGCGCCCCGGGCCGGTGCTGGTGGACATTACGAAAGATGCGCAACAGGCAACCGCTGAGTTCGATTGGGAAGCGAGCGCGCCGAAGCTGCCCGTGAAACGTCAGCGCGACAATCACGACCAGAAAGAGTTTGACCGGGCCGTTGAGCTGCTCAATTCCGCGAAGCGGCCGCTGATTCTGGCGGGCCGCGGCATCATGCTCTCCGGGGCGATGCGCACTTTTGAGCAGTTCGTGCACACCAGCAATATTCCCGTGGCCATGACGCTGCTTGGCATCGGCGGCTTCCCCGCCAGCGATCCACTGAATCTGGGCATGATGGGCATGCACGGCGAGGCGTGGGTAAACAACGCGATTCAGGAGGCGGACCTGCTGATCGCGGTGGGGATGCGATTTGACGATCGCGTCACCGGCGACCTGCGGGTATATGCGCGTAACGCGCGCAAGATTCATATTGAAGTGGATCGGGCCGAGATCAACAAAAATGTGAAGGTAGATGCGGCAATTATTGGGGACGCCGGGGAAACGCTTGCAGCGCTGCTGCCGCATGTTCACGAGCGCGATCACAATGGATGGCTGGCGCACATCGCCGGACTAAAAGGCGATTCCGCCGTGCGCGACATCCAATCGCTGCCGGATAGCGGACATCTTTATGCCGCGCACGTGATTAATGATCTCTGGAAAGTTACGCAAGGGAACGCCATCGTGGTCACCGACGTGGGCCAACACCAGATGTGGGAAGCGCAGTATTACCACCACAACGCGCCGCGCACGCTGATCACTTCGGGGGGGCTAGGCACGATGGGCTTTGCGCTGCCGGCGGCGATTGGCGCGAAGATGGCGCGGCCGGACGCGGAAGTGTGGGTGGTAGTCGGAGACGGCGGCTTCCAGATGACCATGTGCGAACTGGCGACGATTGTGCAGGAAAAAATCGACATCAAGATTGCGATCATCAATAACGGGTACCTGGGCATGGTTCGCCAATGGCAGGAATTTTTCTACGACAAGCGCTACGTGGCGACGCCGTTGGTTGCGCCGAATTTTGCGGCGCTGGCGAACTCGTTTGGGATTCGTGGAGAAACCGTAACGGCGCGGAAAGACGTTGTTCCTACGATTGAAGCGGCCCGTAAATCGGAGCAGACCGTGTTGATTGATTTCCGCGTGGAGCAGGAAGATTCGGTTTACCCGATGGTGGCGGCCGGAGCGGCGCTGAACGACATGATTCGGCGGCCGAATAATCCACTGGTGGAAACAGCTACGGAACCGTAAGAAGGCGGCCTAACCCTTCGCGATGCTCAGGGCAAGAAGCCGCCCCTAGGGAGATTGAGGAAGCCATGCAAACTATTGTTGCTTACGTGGAGAACAAACCGGGCGTGTTGAATCGCGTGGCGTCGCTGACGAGGCGGCTGGCGATTAACATTGATTCGCTGACGGTCGGCCCCACGGAGAATGTGGAGATTGCGCGGATGACGATTTGCGCGCATACGGACGAGCGCGGGGCGACTCGGCTGGAGGCCAGCCTGGAAAAGTTGGTGGATGTGTTGCTGGCGGAAAATATTTCGGATCGGCCGATGCTGGAGCGCGATTTGGCTTTGATAAAGGTGGCTGCGGACCAGCAGAATCGGCCTCACTTGATGGAGCTGATCAAGGTGTTTCGCGGGCGTGTGGTGGACGTGGCGCCGGAGTCGCTGATTGTGGAAGTTTCGGGAACGGTGGACAAGATTGACGGGTTGCTGGAAGTACTGCGGCCGTTTGGCGTGCTGGAAATGGCGAGGACGGGGCGGATCGCGATGACGCGCGGAAGCGATTTGTTGCGGCCACCGGCGGCAGCGGCAATTCCAGAAGCAACGGCGAAGTGATTCGGATTTTGTAGCGGCCGCCTTCCGAGGTGCGCACTTTGCACCCCGATCGGCTTTACGGGGCGGGCGCATTTTCGGAGCACAGGCTAAAGCCTATGCTACCTGTTCGGCCGCGACACGGCCCAATCGAAAGGAACGAAATGGCAAACCTGTATTACGACAAAGACGCGGACCTGGCGTTGATCCAGAACAAGAAGGTCGCGATTATTGGCTATGGCTCGCAGGGGCATGCGCACGCGCTGAATCTTCGCGACTCCGGCGTTTCAGTGACGGTGGGGTTGCCCGAGGGCAGCGCTTCGCGCGCGAAGGCGGAGAAGGACGGGCTGACCGTCAAGTCTCCTGCGGATGCGGCGGCGTGGGCAGACGTGATCATGATTCTGGCGCCGGACACGCGGCAGCCGAAACTTTATAAGGAAGCGATTGAGCCGCACCTGACGCCCGGGAAGACGCTGATGTTTGCGCACGGGTTCAATATTCGGTTTGGCGCGATCAAGCCGCCGAAGACGGTCGACGTGACGATGATTGCACCGAAAGCGCCGGGGCATCGCGTGCGCGAAGTGTTTGTGGAGGGCGGAGGCACGCCTGCGCTGATCGCCGTGGAGCAGGACGCGACCGGGCATGCCAAGGCACAGGCGCTGGCATATGCGAAGGGGCTTGGCACGACGCGCGCTGGCGTTCTGGAAACTACGTTTACTGAAGAGACCGAGACAGATCTATTCGGCGAGCAAGCCGTTTTGTGCGGGGGTGTCAGCGAATTGATCAAGGCCGGATTCGAAACACTGGTGGACGCGGGTTATCAGCCAGAAGTGGCGTACTTCGAATGCCTGCACGAATTGAAATTGATTGTGGACCTGATTTATCGCGGCGGGCTCAGCTACATGCGCTATTCCGTCAGCGACACAGCTGAGCAGGGCGATTATCACGCGGGGAAACGCATCGTGACGCAGGAAACGCGCGAGGCGATGAAGAAGCTGCTGGCGGGCATCCGCGACGGCAGCTTCGCCAAGGCCTGGATCGAGGAAAACGAAAAGGGCTGCCCGAATTTTCTGGCGCGCCGCAAAGCGGAGCAACAGCAGCAGATCGAGCAGATCGGACTGAAGTTGCGCGCGATGATGCCGTTCCTGAACCCGGTCGTAGCCCCCGGCCTGAACGAAAACGCCGCCACGGCGAAAAAATAAATCACCGGAGGGCACGATTCTTCGCCCTGTAGCTTAGTCCTTTTACGCCTGCGGGTTCTCGCAACGCCAGCACGATTTTGACCGGGTAATGGAAATCCTCACCCGTGAAGGAGTGAGCAACAGGCTTTTATTGCCTGTTACGCATTCTTAGAAGCTGTCACCGTTCGCAAAATCCCGTGTTTCGGATATGATTTCGCACGTGACGCGATTTCTCCGCCTGTCTCTCGCATTTCCTGTCCTTGCCTTATTGCTTTTGCCTCCGATCGCGCTGCAAGCGCAAACCACCGCATCCGCCGCCGATTCCCTTCTTCCCGGCCCCAAACCTCCCGATGTGCCCACTGATTGGAAACATCTGGTTGGTATTTATGGTCATGGCAGAGAGCAGGTGATCATCCTTGAACGGAATCGAAGCCTCTTCTGGCGCGCTCCAACAAATCACAAGGTACTTACCGACCACGTCCCAGAAGCTCCCATCACGACAGAACCACTCGGCTCGTTTGCACTCCTGCGAAGCGGGCTTGATGACATACCTATTTCGCTTCACAAAGAGAACGACGAGAACATAACGTCGTTCACTGTGGGAAGCACAAAATTTATCCGTTCTGACGCCGGTTCTGACCCAACACACTTCTATCATGTCAATCCAGCACAACCAGTTTCGGAGCTTCGCGAGAAGGCTTTGAAGCTCACGCCGCCCGCGGAGTCCGGACCTTTCCGCAAACCCGTTCTCGTGGAACTCTACACACTAAACGACTCGATTCACCTGGACATCCGCTACGCCACTTCCGACAACTTCTTGAGCACTCCGGTTTACACGCAAGCTCGCGCCTTCCTGCAGCTTCCTGCAGCCGTGGCGTTGCGGAACGTCCTCGAAAAACTGATGCCACTCGGCTACGGCCTGTTAATTCACGATGCTTACCGGCCGTGGTATGTGACGAAGATCTTCTGGGATGCCACACCGCCGGAGGGGAAGATATTTGTCGCCAATCCCAAGGAGGGCTCGAAGCACAATCGCGGTTGCGCTGTAGACTTAACGCTCTATGATCTCTCCACCGGTCAACCTGTCGAAATGCCGGGGCTCTACGACGAAATGTCCCCGCGCTCGTTTCCTAACTTTCCGGGAGGCACATCCCTGCAACGCTGGCACCGCGACCTGCTGCGCCGCGCAATGGAATCCGAAGGGTTCACCGTGAACGAGGACGAGTGGTGGCATTTCGACTACAAGGATTGGAAGAAGTACCCTATCCTGAATATTCCGTTTGAGAAAATCGCTCTGCCACAACCCATATTTGACAAAAATGTCGCACAGTGAGGTGAACTGCTTGCTTTCGAACCCGAGCCGCTTCTTTTCCGCAAGTCTCCTGGCCACGCCTGTATTTTTCCTTCTGGTCCTTTTTCACGCACCGTGCACGCAGGCGCAGTCCCTGGCCTCGCTTGAGGAGCGCATCTCTTGGGTCACGTCGCGGCCGGAGTTTGCTCGCTCGAATTTCGGCATTGAATTTTACGATCTGGAAACCGGGAAAGTTGTCTACGCATTGAATGCCGAAAAGCTTTTCGTTCCCGCCTCCACCACCAAATTGCTTACGGAAGGCACGGTGCTCGCGAATCTAGGCCCCGACTACCGGTTTCATACCCACATTTATCGCACTGGCCCAATCGACAAGCACGGGACGCTGAAAGGCAATCTGATTCTTGTTGCGAGCGGGGATCCCAATCTTTCAAATCGCATTCAGGCAGATGGCACGCTGGCGTTCGTGGATGAAGACCACTCCTACAATGGGCCAGCGCTACCCGGCGATCCGCTGGCCGTCATCAAGGATTTCGCGGCGCAAGTGGCGGCGAAAGGCATCCGCAAAATTGAGGGGCGCGTTTACGTGGACACCGGCCTGATGCCTGATGGAGAGCACGAAGGCGGCACGGGCGTCACGATGTCCTCGATCATAGTGAACGACAACATCATCGACCTGACCGCCACGCCGGGAGCAAAAGCGGGCGACCCGGTGGCGTTCGGCATTTCGCCGCAGACTTCCTATTTTCATTTCGTCAACGCGATGACCACCGGCCCAGCCGATTCCAAGGTCTCGTTTGACGCGACGGATCCGGCCCCGCGCCCCGATGGGTCATGGGAAATCACTTTCTCCGGAAACGTGCCCCAAGGCAGTGGGCCGAATACGGTGGCCTATCAGATTCCTTCGCCCACGTCATTTGCCGCGTGGGTGCTACGGGAGGCGCTCGAAGCCAAAGGAATCGAGATTAAGGCGAAAAAATCTGAAGCGGTCGTCAAGGATTTCGCTGCTTTCCAAAGGTTTTATGCCTCGGAGAACCAGATGGCCGAACACGTCTCGCCTCCACTGAGCGAAGAGATCAAAATCACGTTGAAGGTGAGCCAGAATCTTCATGCTGGTATGGGACCTTATTTCCTGGGACTGCTCGTCGCGAAAAATACTAAAGATCCTCTTTCCGCAGGATTCAAGCTGGAGCGCGCGTTTCTGACGGATGCGAAACTCGATCTCTCCGGCGCGTCGCAAGGCGACGGCGCGGGAGGCGACTGGGCAGATCTTTTCAGCCCTGATTTTATGTGCCACTACCTTGCCTACTGGAAAACCCGGCCGGACTTTCCGGTTTTCTACAATGGGCTGCCGATTCTTGGAAAAGACGGGACGCTGGCTAAGATTCAGAAAGACAATCCGGGCGCGGGACATGTGTTCGCAAAAACTGGGACGTTCGCCGCGGAGGACAAGCTGAATTCACGCCTGATGCTGAATGGAAAAGGTCTTGCGGGCTATGTGCAGACAAAAGCCGGAAAGACACTGGCGTTCGCGGCTTATGTGAATCACGTCGCGATGCCGGCGGACCCGGAGAGCGCGCAGAAAATCGCGGGGCAGGCGTTGGGAGAAATCGCCGCGGCTGCATTCGACGCACCGCTACCCTAGCTTCGCCAACACTAAGCGGCCAACTTGGTGGAGCAGAGGTAAGAGAGTGCGACTATCGAACGGACTAGAGCAAATCGACTGCAACATACCCGCGTGGCAATTCTTAGACCGTAAAAGCGGGAGCTTTGCTCCCGCACTCAAAGGTGGCTGGTGCGGTGGTTATCCGAGTTTAGTTTTGCCCATTTCGGCTACGCGGCGCTCGTAGATCATTTCGCAGGCGCCTTTGCTGTTGGAGAAGCGGAAAACGATTTTGTGGCCGGCTTCCCTTTTCGCGCGCGACTTCAGAACCGTGCCGTTCAGCTCAACCCAATTTCCGGTAACCAGGTAATCGCCTTCGCGACCCTGGAGTTCGAACTTGCCGTCGCTCTTCAGCGAAAGCGGAGCCGCGGTGCACGGCACGGGCTTTCCAGCCACGTGAGCTTCAGAGCAGACATACTGGCCGGCGACGTCGTCGCTCTGCGCGCGGCCGTTCGGGGCACAGGACAGAGCTACAAAACCGACTCCGACGACCATCAGGCACTTGCTTGGGAACCATTTTGAAACTTGCATACCCCGGGACCCTCCCACTCGCACTCGTTTTTCCAAGCCACTTGCTGGATGGAAGCTATAAGATGTGCAAGTTACTCGCCAGGGGTACCAACGCGCAGCGCATTGATAATAGAGCACTTAGTGCGAGCAGTAAGTCTCTTGCGGAGAGAAGATAGGAAACGCCGTTCACATTCCGCACAGGTCAGCGGAATTCTTTTGCCGTACTGCCCCAAACGTACCGGTTTCGGGGAGTACTCACCTGTATATCGAACAGTAGTTTATTCGACTGGTAACTCTGGCACGGCGGCGCCGTCCTTTCGGGGGTCGGAAGCGCCGTAGTTGATGCCCTTTAAGGCGTCCCGCAAGACCACTTGCCCGCCACCCATCGCGGAGGAGAAGGCACCCATGAGTTCGATCTTGTGCCCCTTCGCAGCCAGATCTTCGCGCGTCTTTTGCGAGAAGCGGTTTTCCATCTGCACGTCACAACCGCCGAACGAGTGCTTCGAAAAGCGGGCCGATTCCAGCGCCGCTTGAATATTCATCTTGAAATCCACCATGTTGGCGATGAATTGCGCGTGAGCCTGTGACTGGTTCCAGCCGCCCATGATGCCGAAGGCCACGCGAGTGTCGCCCTTTTGCGCGAAGGCCGGAATAATCGTGTGGAGGGGGCGCTTGCGGCCGGCGAGAAGGTTCGGCGACCCAGGATCAAGCGTGAATAATGCTCCACGATTGTGGAGGGCAAAGCCGGTTCCTGGCGCGACGATTCCTGAGCCAAATGAATCGAAATTGCTTTGAATGAGGGAAACCATGTTACCGTCGCGGTCGACGACCGTGAGGAAGGTGGTGTCGTTCCCAACGCGGGGATCGGCGCTGGGGTCGCAATTGGCGTGGTCAGGGTCGATGAGCTTGGCGCGCGCGGCAGCGTGCCCTTTCGAAAGAAGCGTGGCAACAGGGAGTTTCTGGCCGCGCGGTTCGCCGATATATTTTTTCAGGTCCGCGTAGGCAAGTTTTTTGGCTTCGATCATGGCGTGCAGGGCGTTTGCAGAGCCGTAGGCGTAGTCTTTCTGCTGGCCCAGCGGAAACGTTTCCATGATGTTCAGCATTTCCAGGGCGGCGAGCCCCTGACCATTGGGTGGCAGTTCGTAGACGGTCCAGTCGCGATAGGTCGTGGAAATAGGCTCTACCCATTCACTGGAAAATTCCGCCAAATCCTGGGGAGTCATCACGCCGCCGTGGCGTTCGATTGTCTCCAGAATTTTTTTGGAGATTTCACCTTTATAGAAAGCGTCGCGCCCGTGTGCCGCAATCTGCTGCAGTGACCCTGCCAGATCTGGATTGGCGAAAATGTCGCCGGCTTTGGGAGGGCGGTCCTGCGGCAAATACAATTTTGCGGCGGCATCGTCGCCGCGCAGGTAGTCTGTTGCGCCGCTCCAATACATCGCCACCCACTCGGTGACGGGGAAACCGCCGCGCGCAGTTTGAATGGCCAGTGCCAGGTCGTCGCTTAATTTCTTGCGGCCGAATTTGTCGGCCAGCTTCTGCCAACCGTCCACCGCGCCGGGAACGGTGATCGTGTTCACGCCCGTCTCTGGCATGTCGCGCAGGCCTTTTTTCTTCAGCAATTCCGGAGTGAGATTCTTCGGCGCCCAGCCGCTGGCGTTCAGGCCGTAGAGCTTGTTGGCTTTCGCGTCGTACACAATGGCGAAGAGATCGCCGCCGATGCCGTT
>Ga0210393_10000214_pt1 | contig 55222 bp, 54 predicted proteins | sample IncBWC27OmetaG_FD_160068 | JGI IMG/M metagenome (GOLD analysis project Ga0210393, IMG submission 160068) | Forest soil microbial communities from Barre Woods Harvard Forest LTER site, Petersham, Massachusetts, United States - Inc-BW-C-27-O ... | reverse complement strand
ATCTCTTCACCCCGGTGGGGTGCGGGACGCTCTAGCCTGTCATTAAGCGCGACTCGTACGCGCTCAGGTAGTCTCTGCACCTTCCGGCGGTGTACCGCCGGCTTGGCTCAGGGTTGCCATCAGCCGCAGCTGGTGAGGTTTCCCTGAATTCATCCCGTCCACTTCGCACCTTGCGATGCGAAGGCACCATTATTGATGAGTCCCCTGCTCTAACCAACTGAGCTACAGGCCCGACGGCGCGCATCTTAGCACGTGACCTTCCCAAGCCGGCATGCCCTTGGGTTATCGTACGGCGCCTGTGAAAACGCCATCGCTACCCGATTTGCCAATCAGTGAGGCGCTTCCGGCGCTCCATAAAGCCCTCCTCGAGCGCCGCAGTGTGCTCATCGAGGCGCCGCCGGGGGCCGGAAAAAGCACCATCGTGCCGATCGCGCTGCTGCAAAGCCCGTGGCTCGAAGGGCAGAAGATATTGATGCTCGAGCCGCGTCGCATTGCCGCGCGTGCGGTGGCCATTCGCATGTCCGCGCTCTTGGGGGAGCCCGTCGGCCGCCGCGTTGGATTTCGGACACGTTTGGAAACCCGCGTCAGCGGGGAAACCCGCATCGAGGTGGTTACGGAAGGAATACTCACGCGCATGTTGCAGGAGGATTCCGCTCTCACTGGCATCGGTTGCGTCATCTTCGATGAATTCCACGAGCGCAGTTTGAATGCCGATCTCGGCCTCGCGCTGTCCATCGAGAGCCAACAGACCCTGCGGGAGGATCTGCGCTTGGTGGTGATGTCGGCGACGCTCGAACTGAAGCCGCTGGTGCGGCTGTTGGGGAATGCGCCGGTGGTGTCCGCGCCGGGACGCAGCTTCGAGGTGCGGACTCACTACGTGCCGAGGCGCACCGAACTTCACCTGGAGCTGCAGGTCTCGCAGGTGGTTCGCATCGCCTTGGCCAAGCACACGGGCGATGTGCTGTGTTTTCTGCCGGGCGCGGCGGAAATTCGGCGCGTGCAGCGCAACCTGGAGGAAGGCGATCTCGATCGCAGCGTTCGCGTGATGCCGCTATACGGAGAACTCGACGGGCCGGATCAGGATGCGGCGCTCGCGCCGTCGGCTCCGGGTCGACGCAAGGTCGTGCTGGCCACCAGCATTGCGGAGACCAGCCTCACCATCGAAGGCATCCGCGTCGTCGTCGACTCAGGCATGCGGCGCTATGCGGAATTCGATCCCGCGACGGGCATGAGCCGCTTGGTCACCGGCAAGGTATCGCAGGCTGCGGCGGATCAGCGCCGCGGCCGCGCCGGCCGCTTGAGCGACGGGGATTGTTATCGCCTTTGGTCGGAAGGCACGCATGCCGGCTTGAGCCCGCACACGCCGCCGGAAATACTGCATGCGGATCTTGCGCCGCTGGCGTTGGAACTGGCCTGCTGGGGCGCGGTGGATGCGACGAGCCTGGCCTGGCTCGATCCTCCGCCGGCGGCACCGCTCGCCCAGGCGCGGGACTTGCTGCTCAAGCTGGATGCCATCGATGCACACGCACGCATCAGCGCGCATGGACGCACGCTGCAGAGACTCGGCATGCATCCGCGCCTCGCCCATATGCTCGTGAACGCTCGAGCATTGGGTGCCGCCCGACTGGCGTGCGATCTGGCGGCCATCTTGAGCGAACGTGACATCCTGCGCGCCGGCATCGGTGCGCGCGACGCGGATTTGCGGCTGCGGGTGGCCGTGCTGCGCGGCGACAGCCGCGAAGTGCCCGCGGGCGTCACCGTGGATGCCCGCGCCAAATCGCAGGCGCAGCGCAATTCCGGCCATTGGCAGCGCGACACGAAGAGTGCGCCCGACACGGCGGATCCGCACGAGGCGACCGGAGTTCTGCTGGCGTGGGCCTATCCCGACCGCATCGCGCGCGCACGGGGCGACGGGGCGCGCTATTTGCTGGCGAACGGCCGCGGCGCTCGATTTGGCGAACCGCAGGCCTTGGCCAAATCAGAATTCATCGTGGCGGCTGAATTGGACGGCGCGGATCGCGAAGCGCGGATATTCCTCGCAGCGCCGATCAGTCTGGAGGAGCTGGAAAGGCATTTCGCTTCGCTCATCACGGATAGCGCCGACATTCATTGGGATGAGCGCGCGGGTGCGATCAGCGCCAAGCGCGAGCGAAGGCTGGGCGCGCTGCTGCTGGAATCCTCCGAGATGCGCACGCCCGATCCTGACGCCATGCAAGCGGCTGCGCTGACGGGCCTCGAGCAAATGGGCATCGCAGGGCTGCCATGGACAAAGGAACTGCGCCAGCGGCAGGCCCGCGTCATGCTCATGCGAAAGTGCCAAGTTGCGTCCCCCGAGCCGTGGCCGGACTTGAGTGACGAGGCGCTCGAACACACACTCGAGGCGTGGGCGTCGCCGTGGATCATGGGCTTCACGCGGCGCGAACACTTTGCCCGGCTCGACTTGAGCAATGCGCTGCGCGCCTTCCTTTCGCGCGCTCAAGAAAGCATCCTCGACCGGGAAGCACCCACCCATTTCACAGTCCCCAGCGGGTCGCACATCCCCATCGACTACCTGGACGGCGAGAACCCGAGTTTGTCGGTGCGATTGCAGGAACTGTTTGGATTGTCAGAGACCCCGGCGGTCGCCGGCGGCAAGCTGCCGCTGCTTCTCAAACTGCTCTCCCCGGCCGGACGCCCGGTGCAGATCACCCAGGATTTGGTGAGCTTTTGGGAGCGCGGTTACCACGACGTCAAAAAAGATCTCAAAGGCCGCTATCCCAAGCACTATTGGCCGGACGATCCTTACACCGCGCAAGCCACACGCCGCGCGCGGCCGCGCTAAGATCGCACAGCGCCACGATTTGCAAATATTCGAAGGAACCCTCCATGCATCCAGCAGCATTCTTCGCCGTTCTTCTCCTCGGGTTAAGCAGCGCAATGGGCAGCGCCGCGCCGGCAGCCGCAACTGCACCGACTGCCGGAACTGCCGGAACCGCGGGAACTGCGGGAACTGCGGGAACTGCGGCGTCGATGGACCCGGCAGCGGCCGCCCGCTTCGCGGGCCTGGCGCTCAAATGCCTGCACGATGAGTATCCCAACCATATCAGTCTCAGCATGGATCAAGACGCCGATGCGCGCCCGCCGCGTCAATTGACCCCCGCCTTTTATGGCTGCTTCGACTGGCATTCCGACGTGCATGGCCATTGGCTGTTGGTGCGCCTGCTGCGATTGATGCCCGATGCGCCGTTTGCAACACAGGCAAGGGCCGAACTGGCTCGCAGCTTTACGCCGGAAAACATGGCTGGCGAACTCGGCTACCTGAAGCATCCCGGCCGCGCCTCGTTCGAGCGTCCGTATGGCCTGGCGTGGCTGCTCGAGTTGTCGGCGGAGCTGCGCGAATGGAATGACCCTCAGGCAAAAGAATGGTCGAACACATTGCAGCCCTTGGAAACGGAGGCGGCGGCGCGCATCAAGAGCTGGCTGCCCAAATTGCACTATCCCATTCGCATCGGCGAACATGATCAGACCGCGTTCTCCTTCGGACTGATCTGGGACTGGGCGGGAATCGCCGGCGATACGCAGATGCGCGCGCGGCTCGAGGACGCTGCGCAAAGATTCTATAGGAAGGATCGCAGCTGTCCTTTGAGCTATGAGCCCTCCGGCGAAGACTTCCTCTCAGCCTGCCTGGCGGAAGCGGATTTCATGCGCCGGGTGATGGAACCTAAATCGTTCGCAGCGTGGTTGACGGGATTTCTTCCGGGCATCCCCAAGACCGGCCGCGGCGGCTGGCTGCCGCCCGGGGTGGTGACCGACCGTTCGGACCCCAAGCTCGCCCACATTGACGGGCTCAACTTGAGCCGCAGCTGGATGCTCGAAGGAATCGCGCACGGACTGCCGGCGGGTGATCCACGCATGCCGGCCCTGCTGGCCAGTGCCGGGGAGCATCGGACGGCTGCCCTTCCGGCGGTCACCGGAGAGCACTACGAGGGCGGCCACTGGCTGGGGACATTCGCGGTATACCTGACGAGCGCGGCCGGTTTGCACTGATATAATCAGACACTACGGCTGTGGTAAGGACCTAGAACATGATTGACCCCAGTGAGATGGATCGCGCCACGTTCAAGGCGATGACCGAAGGCACTCAGGCGGATTGGGGAAAGATCGCGACCGCGGCAACCGATTTCAACCGCGGACTCGCCGACCGCGTGCTGTCGCATCTGAAGATGTTGAAGGGCGACTGCGGCGGTTTCTCGGTGCACCGCCTGGAACACTCGCTGCAGTCGGCAACCCTGGCCTTCCGCGATCGGATGGACGAGGAATACGTGGTGTGCGCGTTGCTGCACGACATGGGCGACATTCTCGCGTCGACCAATCATGCGGAGCTCGCGGCCACGGTGCTCAAACCCTTCGTCTCCGAGCAGAACTGGTGGCTGCTGCAGCACCACGGCATCTTCCAGGGCTATTACTTCTTCCACTACCTGGGGCTGGACCGGAATATGCGCGAGCAATACCGCGGCCATCCGAACTTTGAACGCACGGCGTTGTTCTGCGAGCGGCATGATCAGAATGCCTTCGACCCGGGCTACGACACCATGCCGCTGGAGGCATTCGTGCCCATGGTGCAGCGGGTCATGGCGCGGCCGAAGCGCTCGATCTATATGCGCGAGGGAAAGGAACTACTCGAGGCCTAGAATCCGACAGGCTGCTAGGACTTTACCGCAGCCATTTCCGCTGCATCGTTCTCCACCCCGATGACGGCCGGGGTACGCCAGCCGCTGCGCACGCCCCAGAAATAGAACGCGAGCGATGTCAGCGCCACGCACAGCTGATCCCAGCCAAAGCCGATGTAATCGTGGCCTTCGAATTCCTTGCTGCCGGCCCATGACAGCATCGTGATGGTGATGAGATAGGCGAGCAGCCACCACGAGGCGCGCAGTTGACGCCCGAAGTCGCGCCAGTTGCCCTTCGCCTGGTAGTACAAATATACCGGCAGCGGCAGAATCAGCAGGAGCATGATCTGGCCGGTATGCGGCCAGCGCGCCCAGAACAACATCAGGGTGGCCAGCACGAAGGCGATGGGTGCAAGCAGCGGCAGGCCGGGGATGCGCAACGGACGGTGCAGATTGGGCGCGGTGCGGCGAAGCACGATGACGCTGATGGGCACCACCAGGTAGGTGATGATCGTTGCCACCGAAATCACCGCCGCCAACTTTCCCCACCCGCGGAAAAAGAACAGGAAAACGAAGGACACCGCCAGGTTGAACCACATCGCGGGCCGCGGAATGCCGTATCGCGGATGCACGCGGCCGAAAACTTCAGGGACCGTGCCGCTGCGTTCCATGGCGTAGATCATGCGTGCGGTCGTGGCCGTATAGGTGCTGCCGGTGCCGCTGGGACTGACGAAGGCATCGGCATAGAGCAGGATCGCGAGCCAGTTCAGATTGAGCGCCAGCGCCAGTTGCGCGAACGGCGAGCTGTATTCCAGCGCCGCCCAGCCCTCGCCCAGGTGCTCCGGGGCGACGGAGCCCAGAAAGGCGACCTGCAGCATCAGGTACACCGCCGTGCTCAGTGCGATCGAGCCGAAAATCGCGAAGGGCACGCTGCGTCCGGGGTGGCGCGCTTCGCCGGCGAGATTGACCGGGCTCTGGAAACCGTTGTAGCTGAAGACGATGCCGCTCGTGGCCACCGCAGTGAGGATGGCCGCGAGATTGCCCACGTGCTCTCCGCCGTGGACACCCACCTGAAAGTTCTCCCAATGAAACCCCGTGCATACCAGGGCGATGGCCGTCGCCGCCGGCACGATGAGTTTGAAAAAAGTGATGGCGCTGTTCGTGTCCGCAAAAACCTTCACGCTCCAGAAATTGACGAGGAAATAGAGCACCACCAGCACGGCGGAGATGGAAAGTCCCGCGACGGTCAGCTCTCCCTGGCCATTGGCCGCATGGACATACAGTGCCTGCGCCCAAGCCCACGGCCACGAGCTCATGTACTGGACGGACGCCTCGGCCTCCACGGGAATCACGGAGACGATGGCGATCCACGCGGCCCAGCCGGCCACGAAACCCACCAGCGTGCCATGTGAATAATGCCCGTAACGTACCGCGCCGCCGGACTCCGGAAACATGGCGCCGAGTTCCGCATAGGTAAGCGCGACGAACAAGATGACCACTGCGCCGATGATCCATGCATAAATCGCACCGGGCCCGGCCAGTTGGGCGGCGCGCCACGCGCCGAACAGCCAGCCAGAACCGATGATGGAACCCAGACCCGTGAACATCAGTGCAATGGCGCCGACGTCGCGACGGATGGCATTTTCATTGGACATTTTTGATCTCCTTGCCGAACTGTAACGGCTTTGCACCGCTCAGCGCTACGGGCAGTGGCATACTCATCGCACTCAATCGCTGAAAATATTCTTGAAGAACTGGCTGAACCGGAGGCTTCTCGAACCGCTGGTGGCTCTGCTGAGGCAGGGAATATCGCCGCGGCGGCTTGCGCTGTGCGTCGCCATTGCCGTCGTGGTCGGCAATATTCCCATCCTGGGCGTATCGACGATACTTTGCGCCTGCATCGCGCTGATCTTTCGGTTGAATCTGCCCGTCATACAGCTTGTGCAGGCGGCGATGGCGCCCACCCAGATCTTGCTGATCATCCCTTTCGTCCGGCTCGGTGAATGGATGGCGCGTGCGCCGCCCCAGGTGATATCCATCAAGGCCGGGCTGGCGCTCATGTCCCGGGGAGTGTGGCAGGCCGCCGTGGTTCTCCGGGATGCGATCTTCCATGCGGGTGTTGCCTGGGCGCTGGTGGCGCCCTTCTGCATCTATCTGCTTCAGTGGCTGCTGATACCGGTATTCGAGCGCATGGCCGCGCAAATCAGGCGGCCGCCGGCCATATCCACTCGCAAGCCCTGAGCAGGATCCACATTGATTGTAATGCCGGTACGTTTGGTTATATTGACGCCACCTCGCCACGTCGCGCCGCCATCGGAAAATCGCCTATGAACACTATGAACCGGGAAAGATCTTGGTCGAACGCCGCTTGCCTGCTCGCAGCCGCATCGCTGGCATGCATGGCAGCATCCACGGGCCTAGCGGCATCGTCGGCCACGGCCGCTCAGAAGCCGAAGTTCATGCTCACGAGTTCCGATCCTGAGCTCGCGATCAGCGTTCCCTTGATCTACACCGCCAAGGCCTTCGGCTGTTCGGGGGGAAATCTGTCGCCGGAACTGCATTGGTCGGGAGCGCCGGCGGCAACGCAGAGCTTCGTCGTCACCTTGTTCGATCGCGATGAGCGCAGTACCCCGTCAGGATGGTGGCACTGGGTCGTGTACAACCTGCCGAAGAATGTCAGCAGCCTGCCGCAGGGAGCCGGCACCGAACACAGCAGCGCGCTGCCCGCCGAGGCGCTCCAAGGCCGCTCCGATCTGGGCGAGGATGCGTATCACGGTCCGTGCCCCGCCAAGGGTGATCCGCCGCACCGCTATGTGTTTACGGTTTACGCCCTGAATGTGGCGAAGCTGCCCGTGCCCCCTGATTCGAGCGGCGCCATGGTCACCTCGATCGTGCAGGAGCATCTGCTGGGCAAGGCGGTGTTCGTCGCGCACTACGGCCGTCCCTGAAGGGGCTCTTGGTCTCTTAGGCCGCGGCTTCGTCCTCGCAGCCATGCTCACATCGATCTCTTTCGATTTGCAGCGTGGCATGCTGGATCCGAAAGCGGCGCTTCAGATCCGGCGTCAATGAAGTCAGAAGCGCATCTTCCGCGCCCCGGTCCGGCACGACGAGGTGCGCGGTCAAGGCGATGCTCGTGGTGCTGAGCGCCCAGATATGCAGATCGTGCACGTCGGTGACACCCCGCTGATCCGCCAAGTAGGACATGACCGCCGATGAATTGACGCTGGCGGGCACGCCGTCCAGAGACAAGGTCAGCGAGTCCTTGAGCAGCCGCCAAGTGCTCATCAAGATCACCGCAACGATCAGCAGACTCACCGCCGGATCGAGCAAACTCCATCCCGTCAACGTGATGAGCAGACCCGACAGCAGCACGCCGGCTGAAACGGCGGCATCGCCGAGCATGTGAATGTAGGCGCTTCGGCGATTCAAATCACCATGACTGCCCGCGTGAAGCATCCACGCACTGATACCGTTGAGAACGATGCCGACGGCGGCAACGGCCATGACCGTTTGACCCGCCACCGGAGGCGGCGCTGAAAGCCGGCTTACCGCCTCCCAGGCAATGGCGCCGCAGGCCAAGAGCAACAACCCGGCATTCGCCAGCGCCGCCAACACGGTCGAGCGTCCGAGGCCATAGGTAAATTTGGCGCCGGGCCGACGCCGTCCCAGCAGCAGCGCACCCCATGCGAAGATCAAACCCAGCACATCGCTCAGGTTGTGGCCGGCATCCGCAATCAACGCGACGGAGTTGGACAGAAACCCAAAACCGCCTTCGATGACCACGAAGATGACGTTGAGCGCCACGGCGATGCCCATTCGCAGGTTGACGCCCCCGGACGGTATGAGGTGCGCATGCCCGTGCGCGCCATGACCATGGTCATGCGCGTGCTCATGATCGGCGTGCTCATGATCGGCGTGCGCATGATCGGCGTGCTCATGATCGGCGTGCTCATGATCGGCGTGCGCATGATCCGCGTGCTCATGATTGGCGTGGCCGTGATCGTGCGCGACCTCGTCTTTGTGTTCCATCGGATCGAATTCCTCTGATGGCCAAATGCCTGGCGTATCACCGCACAATACCGCAAAGGCCCGGCGAAAAACCCCGGTGCCGTTGTGCAGCGCAGCTTACTTGGCGGCTACAGACCCAAATCGCTCAATGAAGGATGTTCCTCCGGGCGCGGACCTAAGGCCCAACGATAGAGCCGTTCGGCTTCGGACATCGGCAAGTCGTTGATACTGGCCAAACGCAGCCGCATCAAGCCCTGTTCATCGAATTCCCAGTTTTCGTTGCCGTAGCTGCGAAACCACCGGCCGCCGTCATCGTGCCACTCATAGGCAAAGCGCACCGCGATGCGGTTCTCGCGAAATGCCCAGAGCTCCTTGATCAGCCGATAATCGAGTTCCCGCGCCCATTTGCGCGTTAAAAACTCCTGGATGGCGCCGCGGCCTTGGAGAAATTCCGAACGGTTGCGCCAGCGGCTGTCTGCCGTGTAAGCGAGCGCCACGCGGGCGGGGTCGCGCGTATTCCAGGCATTTTCCGCCATGCGCACTTTCTGAAGCGCCGTTTCCAATGTAAAGGGCGGCAGGGGCGGTCTGTCCATATCAGCTCTCCGGGGTGCGCCAAAAAACTCCGCAACCCCGCTGCCCTGCTCGCGCAGCTGGTCCGGAGAGAATTCCACATAAAGATTTCGGGTCCTCGTCAGCGTGGAAATTATGGCGGCCCGACTGTCGACGCGCTCGAACTTTCAGTCGAGACGCGCGGGCATCTGTCGCGGACGACGATCGGGCTCCGCGCTCCACGTGCTCCATAAGATGAGCGCCAGGAGGAGGGCTTGGAACGGCAATCGAACCACCAGCGCCCACCGCGGCACGCCGAACAGTTCGGCATGCTGCAGCATATAGACGTTGGCCGGCGTCACGGCAATGGTCAGCAAGAATAGCCCCACGCCGGCCGCGCGCCGCGTGGCTGGAATCAACAGCCCGGCGGCGCCCAGCAGTTCAAAGACGCCGCTGACCAGGACGGCGGCTCGCGGCCAGGGGATGGACGGCGGCACGATGCGCATCTCTACCGCCGTGAGCGCGAAGTGCGCGACGCCCCCGAGCATGAACCACAAAAACACCACCACCAGCCCGATGCGCTTCACTAAAGGAGCCAAGGCACCGGTACCCGGTGCGGCGTGCTCAAGATCGGTGTTCCCAGTCATCATCGAACCCCCCCGAAGAGTAATCCGGATCGGTCAGGCGCCGCCGCGCGGCGCGCCGGCGCCGCCAAAATCGTTCCAACCTTGGGTGGAGCGCGGCCCATTCGGACTGCCGCCAGATTGGATTTTGCGTCTCTTCGACGAGGACCGCGAATACCAGCGTGCGCGTCTCTTGCGTCGCCTCGACAACTGCTGCCGGCACGGCGCGCCACACGGCCACGGCGTCGATCGCGCGCTGCAGGCCCGTTTGCAGCGCAGTTTCCGCGCGCAACAAGGCAGCGGTCCACGCCGCCATGTCCAGTCCTTCGGGCACGGATTGCAGGACCATTTCCACCGCCGCGCGCGCCGCTTGTGTTGGCTCGTCCAGGACAACGCCGCCGTCGCCGCTCATCGGCGCCGCCGGCAATTCGAACGAGGCGCGAACTTCGGCGAGCAGAATTTGCAAGGCCGCCCGAATGTCGAGGGGGCGGATATCGGCTTGGCTTTGGATCGATGCCGTCTTCGCCGGCGATTGCGAACCGGGTTGCGCGGGGGAGGCCGTGGCCGGGCGGACGGCGGCAGCACTCGGCAAGGGTAATTTCGTGACGTCCAATCGCAAGTCAGTGCGCCGGCAGGTACCGAGACACCAGGGAAACCATTCGGTCCGTGGCCACATGAAACAAGTCCAGACCCAGGTCGGGTAAATCCACGAAGGTGGCGCCGCCCTTCAACAGCGGCTTCACGCGCAGGGTTTGCTCGATGATGTCGTCATGCGGCGCCAACACGGTCAATGGCGACTTCAGATCCTTGAGCTTCTTGTCGATGGCATAGCCGCAGGCGGCGCGGAAGGCGGCGCCCGGATTGGCCGCCAGTACGTGCTCGATAAAACGGCGATGCGCGTCGCCCAGGTCATGAGGCGGCTCGCGAAAAGCCAGGCCCCCGCGCCAAGCGCCGAGCACATGACCGCCTTCCGTCGCCGGCCTCAAGGGTTGCTCACTGTACTTCTCCAGCTGGCGCTGCTGTTCTTCGGCGGTAAACAGCGGCATACCAACCGCCACCAACCGGCGCACCTGGGACCCCAACTGGTGCGCAATCTCGATGGCCTCGATGGAGCCGGTATGGATGCCCAGCAAGTCGATGCTGCCCTGCATCCCGGCAGACTTCAGTCCGTCGATCGTCGCCTGTGCGTACTGCTCCAAGGACAACGCCCCCGGCGGGGCGTCGGAGAACCCGTAGCCAAGGCGATCCGGCGCATGCGTCGGCCGCTCGAACTTCTCTTGAAATTCCTCCCACATCGCCCCTGAGCGCGGCGACATGTGCAACAGCACCAGGGGCACGCCTTTGCCGTCATGGCTGCGCAGATGGAGCTGACCGAATCGGGTGGGGTAGATACGGCGAATCATTTAGTGATACCAGATCATTCAGTGCGCATCCAGAAAAGCTTCAATTCGCGGCGCGACCAATTCAGGCCGTTCGATGTGCAGCATATGCCCGGCGCCTGCGATGCCGGCAAGTTCGACGCCGGGATAGGCGGCGCGCAGCGCCTCCCAGGTGCCGTCCGCGCCCAGCCGCTTCAGATAATCCGACTCCTGCCCGACCATCATCAACAGCGGCGCGCGGATCTCGCGCCAAGTGGCCTCGGCATCCTCGCGCTTGTAGAGAATCGGATTCACCCAGTGGTGGCGCGGATCAGCCGCGAGGCGTACGCGGCCCTGCGCGTCCGCCACACCCCACACGCGCGCAACGAATGCAGCCGCTGCGGCAGAAAAACGCGGATACCGAAATTGAATGATGGATCCTAATTGCGCGAACGAATCGTAGTTCTTCTCCAATACCGGGCTCTTGATCTGATCGAGCCATTTTCGCATGCGCTTCGGCGCATCCGACGCCGCGGTTCTTGGCAATCCGAGCCCTTCCAGGTTGACGAGGCAGCGCACGCGCTCCGGCCGCAGCCCAGCGTACAGGTTTGCGATGTTGCCGCCCATGCTGTGACCCACGATGCGCGCGGGCCACTGCGGCGAAAGCCGATCCATCAACGCGTCGAGGTCGCCGAGATAGTCCGGAAAGCCATAGCCTTCCTGCGGCCATTCGCTGCGTCCGAATCCGCGCCAGTCGGGTGCGATGACCGGCCATTCCTGTTTGAAGGCGTCGACGATGAACTGAAAGGTTTCCGCCGCATCCAGCCATCCGTGCAACAGAAAGACCGGCGGTGACAGCGCGGAGGGCTCGGGTCCCCAACGGGTCAAATGCATCTTGAGACCGCGTATCTTCAAGATCTCACGCCGGGGCTGCCGCAGCGCCTGGTACACCGTGACGCTATCCAACGGTGGGGTCGCTCCCGCCCAAGAAAATCTTGTACGCCGGGTTCTCGGTTTCTTCCGTGTAGGCGTACTGCAGCGCATCCAGATGCAGCAGGAAATCGGTGCGGGTTTGCGCCGGCACCTGAATGCCCGCCAGCACGCGGCCATAATCGGAACCGTGATTGCGGTAGTGAAATAGACTGATGTTCCAGCCGGTGCCGATGGCCTGCAGAAACTTGAGCAGCGCCCCCGGGCGTTCCGGAAACTCGAATCGATACAGCCGCTCATCGGCGAGTCCGCGCGCGTGGCCGCCCACCATGTAGCGCACATGGAGCTTCGCCATTTCGTTGTCCGCCATGTCGCGCACGGCAAATCCCGCCGCGCCGATCGCACTCAGCAGCTCTTCCCGTTCCGGCCTGCCCGGCGCGAGCCCGAGGCCTACGAAGACCTGCGCCGCGGACTTATCCCCATAGCGGTAGTTGAACTCGGTGACGCTGTGGTTTCCCAGCACTTCGCAGAATTTCAGGAACGAACCGGGCACTTCGGGGATCTGCACGGCAAACAGCGCCTCACGCTGCGCACCGATATCGGCGCGCTCCGCCACGTAGCGCAGCCGGTCGAAGTTCATGTTGGCGCCGCCGTTCACCGCAATCAGCGTCCGTTCCGTGCAATTTTCCCGCTCCACGTATTTCTTGATGCCCGCCACCGCCAAAGCTCCCGCGGGCTCCGCAATCGAACGGGTGTCTTGAAAGATATCCTGAATCGCGGCGCAGATTTGATCCGTCGTCACCAGCACGATCTCATCGACATACAGACGTGCCAGCCGGAACGTCTCCTCGCCGACGCGCCGCACGGCCACCCCGTCGGCGAACATGCCCACACGCTCGAGCGTGACGCGCTTGCCGCCGCGCAGCGACTCGAACATGCCGGCTGCGTCCTCCGGCTGCACACCGATCACCTTGATGCGCGGAAACAGGGACTTCGCATAAGCGGCAATTCCCGCGATCAAGCCGCCGCCGCCGACCGCCACGAAAATGGCGTCGATGGCCTCGCCGTGCCGCTGGCGCAGGATCTCCATGGCTATCGTTCCCTGTCCGGCAATCACGTCGGGGTCGTCGAAGGGATGCACAAAAACCAGTCCCCGGTGATGGGCAAGCTCCGTCGCATGCTCGTAGGCTTGATCGTAGTCATCGCCATGCAGAACGATTTCGCCGCCCAGGTCGGCCACCGCCTGCACCTTGATCTCGGGTGTCGTCAGGGGCATGACGATGACCGCAGGGATTCCCCGGGTTCGCGCCGCCAGCGCAACCCCTTGTGCATGATTGCCGGCCGAGGCGCATATCACACCGCGCTGGGCCCGGATGGCCGACAGTTGCGCGATCTTGTTGTAGGCTCCGCGAATTTTGAACGAAAACACCGGCTGAAGGTCTTCACGTTTGAACATGACGTGATTGTTCAGGCGTCGCGACAGCCGCGGAGCGGTTTCCAGTGAAGTCTCGATGGCCACGTCGTAGACCTTTGATTTGAGGATCCGATCGACGTAGGTTTCTTGGTTGAGCGGCATTGGGAGCCTGTATGAGTATTTCCCGGGAGTACATTAGCTGAAGCGGCCGCCTAGCGGTATTGCCGGGCCCATACTGTGAGATGTTCCACAGCCCGCCGGGGGCCGCACTCTGGAAGCGAATTAATTCGGTAACATATGGCCATGCGCGCACTCAAGCTTTGGTTCCTCACCCTGCTCTTTGCCTCGCCGGCAGCCTTTGCACTGTCGGGGAGCACGGTGGCCACCGACAACGTCAAGGCGCGCCTGGTCAGTGAAGTCAGCGCGGTCGGGGCGGGCCAGACGTTCTGGGTCGCCCTCGAACTGGACATCCGCGACGGTTGGCATACGTATTGGCGCAATCCGGGCGACTCCGGCGAAGCGACCAAACTGGCGTGGCAGCTTCCGCCGGGATTTACGGCCGGCGACATCGTCTGGACCACGCCGCATCGCTTCGAGATCGCACCCCTGGTCAATTACGGCTACGCCAAGCACGCGGTGCACCTGGTGCAAATAACCGCACCGAAGGACTTGAAGGCGGGGACGCCGCTGACGCTTGCGGCGAAAGCCGGCTGGCTGGTGTGCTCTGATGTGTGCATTCCCGAAAGCGCCGACCTGCAGCTCAAGATACCGGCCGCCGCCCAGGCGGGCGGCGTAGATCCTGCGGATTCGCCGCTGTTCACGGCGGCTCGCAGCGAGCTCCCGAGCGCGCAGCCGGCTGCGACCGGCGCGCGGATTCAGGGCGATCAGTTGATCGTCACGCTGGGTCCCGAGTGGGGCGCCATGCTCTCGCAGATCAAGTCGCTGGCCTTTTTCCCCTACGATGAAGGCGGTATCGAATATGCGGCGCCCCAAAAGCTGACCCGTACCCAGGATGGGGTTGAACTGTCCATGAAGGTCGGCTATCAGCCGCCCAAAGCCGGCGCCATCCGCGGCGTACTGGTCGCGACCGAACAGAACGGCACCCAATCCGACACCGTTCCGATCGAGATTGCCGCCGATTTTTCGGGCGCGGGCGCCGATACCGTGAAGGCAGGTACGCGGTTCGCGAGCGCGACGCACGCGACCTCGACGCAACCCGCCCGGGAAGCGGAACACTCGCTGCCCGTACTCATGCTGCTCGCCATGCTGGGCGGCCTGATCTTGAACTTGATGCCCTGTGTATTTCCGGTGCTGTCCATCAAGGCCATCAGTGTGGTCGAACAGGCCAAGAAGGACCCTGCCGCCGTTCGCCTCAAGGGCTTGGTCTTTGCCGCGGGCGTGATCAGCTCGATGCTGGCCCTCGCGGCCGTCCTGCTGGCACTGCGTGCCGGGGGCGAGGAGATCGGCTGGGGCTTTCAGCTGCAGTCGCCGCTGTTCGTCACGCTGCTGATTTATTTGCTGCTGGCGGTGGGTCTCAATCTATCCGGTGTCTTCGAATTCGGCGGCGGCTTGGCCGGTGTGGGCGATGAGCTCACGCATGGCGACGGTTATCGCGCGTCGTTTTTCACAGGATTGCTGACGACCTTGGTGGCGACGCCGTGCACCGCACCGTTCATGGCGCCGGCGCTCGGCGCCGCACTCACCCAACCGGCGATCAATGCCTTGGCGATATTCGCGGCATTGGGCATCGGGCTGTCCCTGCCTTACGTGCTCTTGTCCTTTGCACCCTGGATGCGCCGCGTGCTGCCCAGGCCCGGCGCGTGGATGGACACGTTGAAGCAGGTTTTCGCCTTTCCGATTTACGCCTCCGCGGCGTGGCTCTTGTGGGTGCTTTCGCACGAGACCTCGTCCTTCGGCTTGGGCGCGGCGTTGGCGGGAACCGTGCTGATCGGCCTGGCCGCGTGGGCCTATCAGAAATCCAATTCCAGTTCCGGCGGCGGCAAGGTCACCGTACTCGTCACGGCTGCGGCATCGTTGCTGCTGGCGATTGTTTTGCCGGTTCGCTTCGCCGACGTCGCCGCGGCGGCGCCGGCCAATTCCGCGCAGGTCAAGGGCGGCGACGATGAATGGCAGCCCTACAGCGCGGCGCGCGTTGCCGAACTCACCGCGGCGGGCCGCCCCTTGCTGGTCAATTTCACTGCGAGTTGGTGCCTGACCTGCCTCGTCAATGAACGCAATGCGTTTTCGGATCCGGCCGTGCAGAAGATTTTTCGCGACAAGCAGGTGACTTTGATGAAGGGAGATTGGACCAATCGAGATCCCGCCATCACGCATGCACTCGCTGCATTCGGACGGGCCGGCGTGCCGCTGTACGTGGTCTACAATTCGAAGGCGGGCTCGGATCCGCTGGTTCTGCCGCAAATCCTCACTGCCGGTGTCGTGCAAGGCGCGTTTGCCGACGCCCCTGCAAAATGACCACGCGATGTTCTCGAATGCGTCGCCGTGGATAGCCCCACCACCGTCTCGGTAATCGATTTCCGCCGCCAAGCCATGGTGCTGCAGTGGCACTCCCTCGGCGGCACCTGGACGGCCTGCGACACGCCGCCGGCACTGGTTCATGGCATTGCCTTGATCCGCGCCGCCGGACCCAACATTTGCATATACGGCCAGGCAGGACGGCTGCGGCTGCAGGTCGGCCCGAATCAATATGCGCTGTCGGAGAACTCGCCGCGCATCAGTTGCACCCGCGGAATCGCCAGCTTCGGATTTCGCCGGCGCTTCACCGTCAAATCAAGCACCGGCCACGTGCTGTTCAGCCATTCCTATTGGACCAATCAGGGGCGGGACTTTTACCGTTGGTTGGCGGACAAGGCCGGGGATCCTGACTGGCGCATCAGTTGCGCAAGGCAGTGGTCCGACGGCGTCGCATCCGCGGCATTGCGGCCGCACTAGGTGCCGGGGCACCGGCTGACTAGGTGCCCGTATTCCTGATCAGGCCGGAGAGCTCCGCGGCCGTCAAATGACGCCACTTTCCTGAGGCTAAGTTCCCCAAATGAACGTTCATGATTCTCACGCGCTCGAGCCGCTGCGCCTTGTAGCCCAGCGCCGAGCACATGCGGCGGATTTGACGATTCAGCCCTTGAGTGAGAATGATGCGGAAGGATTGCGGATCGAGCCGCGTGACCTTGGCCGGCTTGGTCAGCTCGCCCATGATTTTCACGCCGCCCGCCATCATGCGCAGCGACAGGTCGGTGATGGGCCGGTCCACCGTCACCAGGTACTCCTTTTCATGATTGTTCTCCGAGCGGAGGATTTCGTTGACGATGTCGCCGTTGTTCGTCAGCAGTATCAAACCCTCGGAATCGCGGTCCAGACGCCCGACCGGAAAGATCCGTTCCGGAAATCCGATATAGCGGATGATGTTGTCCTCGATGTGAGGCTCGCTGGTGCAAATGATGCCGACCGGCTTGTTGAAGGCGATATAGATCGGCTTCTTCTTCACGCCGATCAACTCGCCATCGATGCGGACTTCGTCGCCCGCGGTCACTTGAGTGCCCAACACGGCCGCTTGGCCGTTGCAGGTCACGCGGCCGGCTTCGATCCACTTGTCCGCCTCGCGCCGTGAACAGATGCCCGTTTCGCTGATGTACTTATTGAGCCGCACGGCGGGACTCAACTGCGCGCGGACAAGTACGATCCAATCTGCTTGGCCAATGTTTTTGGAGCCACGTCGAACAAATCATCCGCGTACTCAGTCACGTCGACGAACTTGGCGTGCGGCAGCGCCGCTTTCGCGCCGTCGATCCGCTCGGCGGTGTCCGTCCGAGTCCGCATGACCAGGCACGGCTGTTTCACCCTCGGTAGTCGATCGGCCTCGGGAATCCCCACGAGCACCAGGCGTCGCGCCAGCTCCGGGCGGGCTCGAGCGAGTTCCAGCGCCACGGCGGCGCCGCCGTGAACACCGAGGATGTCTATCTCCCGCAGCCGCAGGTCGCTCACCAGGTCTGAGATGGCTGCGGCGGCATCGGCCACGCCGCCGCCCAACGAGGGATCCGATTCCCCAAGACCCGGCAAATCCGGCGCGTACACGGATCGCACATCGGCGATTTCGGGCAAAAATCGTACGAACCACCGGCTCGAGCTGGTATCGGGATGCAGGCAGACCAGGGTGACCTGCTCATCGAATCCGCCGGTGGTGGGAAACGCCGTGCGCACGTGCAGCTGCCCGAATCTACAGTCAAAATAGGCACGCCGGGTGCGGACCGGCCCGGCCGGCAAGGTAATTTTTGTGGACTTGGCCACGGTTCTCAATCTCCCGCGTCTGATGATCCTTCCCGCCAAGGATACTAGAACCCAACGCCCTGGCCGGAACCTCGGCCGGAACCTCTGATATATGTTGTTGCTTTGGAGCTACATTAAGTTTCACGCTTCTTTGCAATAGGGCTAGCTTCGGCGGCGGCGCGAGGCTAGAGTGTTGCTCGGACGCAATTGGATTGACAGGGAAAAAAGACCGATCACCGACGAGCGCTCCTTAAATTAAGGCGCCGCGAGAGGCATGGGGACTTGAAAGCCGGGCTTTAGGCCCGGCTTTTTTATGGTGCGACTCGATTTTCCGGTGTCACTCGATCCCACACTCGGGACAGAACGAAGCCGTTCGATCGCCCTCCCCGAAAGCTCACCTCCTCGACCAGGCGCTGACCATCCTCAGAGATGCTGTAGTGTTCCTCGAATGGGGGACGGTCCTCGTCCGCATCCCTGCCACTCACGATCAAGGTCTTGTCGAACCAACCGCAGGTGGGCGGCGGTGCCTCGCGCGCCGCCGGCAAAGGCGCATCTCGGTCCGCCGAGCTGGTGTGATGTCGGGCGCCTCTCTTCCCATTGCTCGGCTGACAGACGCGGTTCCTGCTGTCCGAGGTGAATGCGACCACTCCGCCCACCTGCTTGATCTCGAGCTGTTTGCCCGGGAAGCGCACGGCCTCGTTGAGCGCGGCGATGGACGGCGTAGCCGGCGGGATGAGGGTGGGGGCGCCCAGGCCCTGCGAGCGTCCGCCTCGCCCCCCTCGCCCGCCTGAATTGCCGCTGTCACCCGCCGCGGCCTGGCCATTGGCCGCTTGCAGCAAATGCAGCGGGTCGTCGCTATCGGCCTCGTTCAATTTCCAGCGGCCGCTCAAATCCACGCCCGGCGGCGGCGCCAAACGCAAGTCGTCGCTGGCGCAAGCGCTCAAAACAATGATTGCAGCCAAGACCGCAATGCGCATGAGAGAACCCCCCGAGAAACGGGGAATCTTATAATGAAATCAGCCGAGCTGCGCCCGCTTGGTTGTCCGCAGGTCGTTCGGACCGCAAATCCACACGCGGCCTTCAAACGGTTGGAAGCACACTCGCACCGGTTCCGTGCGCCGCACGGTTTGCGATCCGCAGGCAATCTTGCCGTCGGCAAGATCCGCCTGGATCAAATCCACGAGCGAAGCGCTGGGCTCGCCGGCATCGGTGGGCGGCAGGGCGTGCGCCAAAATGCGCGCTTGAACCTCGTCGCGGCGCGTCGAATTGCCCAGCACCGCGCGCTTGAACTTGTCCAGCACCACCAAAACGGAACTCAATGTGTTGTCGGTCACATCGCTGGGACGGCCCGTGCCGCCCATGAATCTCAAGTGCAGCAAGCCTCCCACCCCGCGTCCTTCATCGTGCAGGCATAGCGCCAGAGCGCCGTGCAAATCGGCGATCATGAGCATGGGCTCGGGCGAGACATGATAGGTGTCCGGTGCGACCGATATTTCCGTGAGATCTTTAGCCAAATGGGCGCCCTTTGTTACCCCCACGATGCTGCGCCGAACCGAAGAATCGCTCTGCCAAGCAAATCACGGTTTTTACCTAATAAAATCGGGGCTCGCGTACCGATTGACAAGGATCGGCCATCACTGACAAGGATCGGCAGTCATAAGCTCATGTCATGCGGTAATTGGCCCGATTCGGAGCTTCCCCGTATCGTGTCCGCATGTATCGCTACGATCTCACCGACAAGACCCTGGTGCAGGAGCGGGTGGCGCAGTTTCGCGACCAAACGCAGCGTTTCCTGGCGGGTCTCTTGAGCGAGGACGAATTTCGTCATCTACGCCTGCGCAACGGGCTGTACATCCAGCGCCACGCGCCCATGCTGCGCGTCGCCATACCTTACGGACTGCTCTCATCGGCCCAGCTGCGCACGTTGGCGAGGATCGCGCGCCGGTATGATCGGGGTTACGGGCATTTCACCACCCGCCAGAACATCCAGTACAACTGGCCGAAACTCGAGCAAGTCCCGGACATTCTGGCGGAACTCGCCGAGGTCGAGATGCATGCCATCCAGACCAGCGGCAATTGCATCCGCAACGTCACCTCGGACCACCTGGCCGGCGTCACTCCTCATGAGCTCGAGGACCCCCGCCCCTGGTGCGAGATCATTCGCCAGTGGTCGAGCTTCCATCCCGAGTTCACGTATCTGCCGCGCAAATTCAAGATCGCGGTGACCGGCGCGCCGCAGGATCGGGCGGCCTCGCTGGTCCACGACGTCGGCGTGCACATCGTGCGCGGACCCGGCGGGGATCTCGGTTTTGAAATATTGGCGGGCGGCGGCCTGGGCCGCACGCCCGTCATCGGCCAGGTGGTACGTGAGTTTCTGCCGCGGCAACACTTGCTTTCGTACCTCGAAGCGATTCTGCGCGTCTACAACCTGGAAGGACGCCGCGACAATCTGACCAAGGCACGCATCAAGATTCTGGTGCGCTCGTTGGGGCTAGAAGAATTCAAAAAGCGGGTGGAAGCGGAGTGGGAATTGCTGCGCGAGACCGGCCCGCGCGTCGATGACGCTCAAATCGCGCGCATGCGCGCGTTCTTCGATCCGCCCGCCTACCGCGCGCTGCCCGATGGCGAACCGGACGCGGGGAAGGAGACGGCATTTCGCGCCTGGTACCGCTACAACACCGCCGCGCACAAGGTGAGCGGTTACCGGGCCGTGTTCGTCTCGCTGAAAAAGCCCGACATGCCGCCCGGCGATGCGACCGATGCCCAGATGGAATTGATCGCGCATCTCGCCGATCGCTACAGTTTCGGCGAAGTGCGCGTCACGCATACGCAGAATTTGCTGCTGGCCGATGTCGAGCAGGGCAAGTGCTACGAGCTGTGGCAGGCGCTCGAAGGCGCCGGCCTCGCAACGCCGAACATCGGCACCTTGACCGACATCATTTGTTGTCCGGGACTGGACTTCTGCAGCTTGGCCAATGCCGGTTCCATCGACGTCGCCAAGCTCATCAATGAGCGCTTCGATGACTACGACTATATTTATGATCTGGGCGAGCTGGACGTGAAGATGTCCGGCTGCATGAACGCCTGCGGGCATCACCATGTCGGAAACATCGGTATTCTCGGCGTGGATAAGGGCGGCGAGGAGTGGTATCAGATCACCATCGGCGGCGCCGCCGGCGCCGACGCTTCATTGGGCTCGGTCATCGGCCCATCGGTCGCCAAGACGCAGGTGCCGGAAACGATTGCACGGCTCTTGGATGTATACGTCGAACAGCGGCAACCGGAAGAGCGCTTCCTCGATACGGTGCGGCGCCTGGGCGTGAAGCCATTCAAGGAGAGGGTCTATGCCACGCTGCTTGCTGCGTGATCGTCAGATCGTCGTCGATGAATGGCGGTACGCTGCGGAGGCGGGCGCCGATGGCGCCGAGCCGCTCATCGTCACGTTCGATCAATGGCGGGCGGAACCCAAGACTTTGCTCGCGCGCGGCGGCCGTTTAGGAATAGTCCTCGCACCCGCCCACAGGATTGAACAGCTGGCGCCCGATCTTGCGCACTTCGCGCTCATCGCCGTGGAGTTTCCCGGGCCCGCCGAGGGCCGCGGCTACACCCAGGCGCGCTTGCTGCGCGAGCGCTGGAATTTCAAGGGCGAGCTGCGTGCCACGGGCCATGTGCGCCGCGATCAATTGTTCTTCATGGCGCGCTGCGGCTTCAATAGCTTCGAGCTGCCCGAAACGGAGCTGAAAGACGCCGCGGCGGCGTTTTCGACCTTCAGCGCAGCCTACCAGCCGTCCAATGACCTAGGCTTGGCCTTCAGGCTGCGGCCGGGTACACCTGCCAGCGCCTGAAGCGCACGCCCACTCTTTGGCCGATGGTGAACCGCTCCGCCTCAAACCGCTCGCGGCTGATTTCCGCCTCGAGCGGCTCATGGACGGAATGACCATCGGCGCAGACATCCAGACGCACGATGGGTCCGATCACGCGCACGGCGACCACCGTTGCAGGCCATCCCGACGATGGCTGGCCGATTTCAATCTCATGCGGCCGGATCAACGCGATGTTTTGCGCGCTTCCCGTCTGCACCTCGGCCGCCGCGGAGATGTCGATGGGACCGATATAGGCACGCCCATCGCGTAAGAGCACCGGCAGTTCGTTCACCTGCCCGAGGAATCGGTGCACGAAGGCCGACTCGGGCAGATCGTAAATCTCGCCGGGAATGCCGACCTGTTCGATTTTGCCGCGATTCAACACGACCACCGTGTCGGCCACCTCGATGGCCTCCTGCTGATCGTGCGTGACGATGATGCTGGTGAAATGCAATTCATCGTGCAGCCGGCGCAGCCAGCGCCGCAGCTCGTGGCGAACCTGGCTGTCCAACGCTCCGAAGGGTTCGTCCAGCAGCAGCACCTGAGGGCCGATGGCCATCGCGCGTGCCAAGGCCACGCGTTGCCGCTGACCGCCCGAGAGCTGGGCGGGATACCGGTCATGCGCCCAGTCCAGCTGCACCAGCGCCAGCAGCTCCTGCACCTTCTTGCGGATGGCCGGCGCGGAGGGGCGCTCGCGGCGGCGCTTCACTTTCAAACCGAACGCGACATTCTCGAACACCGTCATGTGGCGAAACAGCGCGTATTGCTGAAAAACGAACCCGACCTTGCGATCACCGATGGGCCATAGGGTTGCATCCTGGCCGTCGAACAGCACCTGGCCCTGATCCGGCGTTTCCAGACCGCCGATGATCCGCAGCAACGTGGTCTTGCCCGAGCCCGAGGGGCCGAGCAGCGCCATCAGGGCCCCGGTCGGAACATCCAGATCGATGTTCTCGACCGCCGCGTATTCGCCGAACTGCTTGGTCACGCCGCGTAGTGCGATGCTCATGGTCATGCCCTCCTCGTTCGATCCCGCGGCATGCGGACCGCGTGGCGCAGCTCGGGCTGGCGCCATTCAAGAATGCTTTTTCCCGCCAGGGTCAGCAAGGCCAGCAATGCCAACAGCGAGGCGACCGCGAATGCAGCGGTGTAGTTGTACTCGTTGTAGAGAATCTCGACGTGCAAGGGCATGGTATTGGTCACGCCGCGAATGTGTCCGGACACCACCGAGACCGCACCGAACTCACCCATGGCCCGGGCATTGCACAGCAGAACTCCGTAGAGGAGGCCCCAGCGGATATTGGGCAGGGTGACGCGCCAGAAGGTCTGCCAGCCCGTGGCGCCGAGCGACAGCGCGGTCTCCTCGTCATCCTTGCCCTGCGACTGCATCACGGGAATCAACTCCCGAGCGATGAACGGAAAGGTGACGAACAGGGTGGCCAGCACGATGCCGGGTACGGCGAATACCACCCGGATGTGGTGCGCCCGCAAAGAGCCGCCGAACCAGCCGTGGGTGCCGAACACCAAAATGAAAATCATGCCGGCGATGACCGGAGAGACCGCAAACGGCAGATCGATCAGTGTGATCAATGCGCTCTTGCCGCGGAAGTTGAATTTGGCGATCGCCCATGCGGCCGCCACGCCAAAAATCAGGTTCAAGGGAACCGCGATCGCGGCCACCAGCAGGGTGAGCTTCACCGCCGCCCAGGCCATGGGTGCCATGATGGCGAGGTAGTACGCTTCGAAGCCCTTGGCCAGCGCCTGGGCGAACACCGCGAGCAACGGCAGCACCAGAAAGACGCAGAGAAACAGCAGGGCGGTGACGATCAGCAGCCAGCGTCCCATCAGCGTTCCCCGTGCCGGGATGAGGCCCAATTTTGCAGGGCGTTGATTCCAAACATGATCGCGAAGGACAGCACCAGCATGACCACCGCGATGGCCGTGGCGCCGGCGTAATCGTATTGCTCCAGCTTGCTGACGATCAGCAGCGGAGCGATCTCGGATCTCATGGGCATGTTGCCCGCGATGAAAATCACGGAACCGTATTCGCCGATGGCGCGGGCAAACGCCAGCGCAAAACCGGTCAGCAGCGCCGGCCACAGGGCGGGAAATATGACGCGGCAGAAAGCTTGCAGCGGCGAGGCTCCCAAGGAAGCGGCGGCCTGCTCCACCTCCTTGTCGAGTTCTTCCAATACCGGCTGCAGCGTGCGCACCACGAAGGGCAGGCCGATGAAGGTGAGCGCCACGACGATGCCTACGGGCGTGAAGGCGACGTTCAACCCCAAGGGCGCGAGCCACACCCCGAGCCAGCCGTTGGGGGCATAGAGCGCGGTCAGGGCAATTCCCGCCACCGCAGTGGGCAGCGCAAAGGGCAGGTCCACCATGCCATCGATGAATCGCTTGAACGGAAAGGTGTAGCGAACCAGCACCCACGAGACGATGAGCCCGAACACGACGTTGATCGAGGCGGCCACCAGTGAGGCCCCGAAGCTCAAGCGCAGGGAAGCCAATACCCGCGGCGCCGTCACGACCTCCCAGAAATGGCCCCATCCCGATCCTACGCTGCGGATGAACACCGCCGAGAGCGGAATTAAAACCAGCAGCGAGAGATACACCATGGTGTATCCCAACGTGAGCCCGAAGCCCGGCAGTACATGCCGGGTTTTGCGTCTCTTCAGTGCCACCGACGCAGTGGTTGCCATGTGATTCCTGGGAGTTGAGTCTACCTGCCGTAGATCCTATCGAAGGTACCATGGTCGGCGAAATGCGTGGCCTGCGCCTTGGTCCAGCCGCCGAACAGCTCATCGACGGTGACCAGCAGCGGGATGTCTTGAAATTGCTTTGAATATCTGGCAGCCACGGATTCATCGCGCGGACGGTAAAAATGCCTGGCCGCGATCTCTTGTCCCTGCGGGGAATACAAGTACGTCAAGTACGCCTCGGCCACTTTGCGCGTGCCGTGTTCCTCGATGTTCTGATCGACCACGCTCACCGGCGGTTCGGCTACGATGCTCACCGAGGGTGCGACGATGTCGAACTTCTCCGGCCCCAGCTCCTTGACCGCGAGGTAGGCCTCGTTCTCCCAGGCGAGCAAGACATCGCCGATGCCGCGTTCGACGAATGTCACCGTGGCGCCGCGTGCACCGGAGTCGAGTACCGGCACGTTGTGGTACAGCTTTTTCACGAAGGCTTCGGCCGTGGCGTCGTTGCCGCCCGGCTGTTTCAACGCCCACGCCCATGCCGCCAGATAGTTCCAGCGTGCGCCGCCGGAGGTCTTCGGGCTCGAGGTAATCACCGCCAAGCCCGGCCGCACCAGATCGCCCCAGTCGTGAATGTTTTTCGGATTTCCCTTGCGTACCAGAAAAACGACGGTCGAGGTATACGGCGAGCTGTTGTTCGGCAGCCGCTTCTGCCAGTTGCGCGGAATCAAGCCGCCTTGCGTCGATAGAGCGTCGATGTCGAAGGCCAACGCCAGGGTCACCACATCAGCCTCCAGGCCGTCGATCACGGAGCGGGCCTGTTTTCCAGAGCCGCCGTGGCTTTGGTTGACGATGACGGTGTCGCCGGTCTTGCTTTTCCAGTAGGCCGCAAACGCCTTGTTGTATTCCTCGTAGAACTCACGCGTCGGATCATAGGAGACATTCAGCAGCTTGACGGTGGCCGCCGGCGAGGGACCGCCGCACCCCAAGGCGTACAGCAGCAACGCGCCCGCCACCATGGCCCGGACTCCGGGAGTGCGTCTGAGTAGTCCTGACATGTCCTGGTATGCGATCAAGGCGTGTCGCGCAGTGGGATGATGACGTCCTTCAGGACCCTGTCGGTTTCCTCCTGAGTCTCCAGCTTCTCGACCTCCCGCACCATCTTGCGCGGAAGGTGCGGCGCCAGAAGTTCGATGAACTCATACATGTAGGCGCGCAGCAGGGCACTGCGTCGAAATCCAATCCAGGTGGTGTGCCCTTCGAATAGATGGGAGGCGTCGAGCACCACCAGATCGGCGTCCGTGAGCGGGTCGATGGCCAGGCGGGCCAGGATGCCGACACCCAAGCCGATGCGCACATAGGTCTTGATCACGTCCGAATCGCGCGCCGTCAATGCCACGTCCAATGACAGGCCGGCCGTTTCAAACAAGGCAGGCAGCGATGATCGGCCGGAGAAGCTGAACACGTAGGTGACGATGGGATACTCGGCCAGCTTCTTGAGCGTGAGCTTTCCGGCGGATGCCAGCGGGTGGCCGCGCGGCACCACCACGGCACGATGCCAGTGGTAGAGCGGCAGGCGCACCAGGTGAGGAAACAATTCCTCCGAGCCGGTGGCAATTGCGAAAGCGACCCGATCGCGCGCGACCATTTCCGCGATCTGCTCGGAGGTGCCCTGATGCAGGTGCAGTCGCACCTTCGGGTACTTGATCCGGAACGCGCGAATCACCTGCGGAAGCACGTAACGGGCCTGCGTGTGTGTGGTGGCGATCGACAAGGTGCCGCCGTCGGCTTTGCGCAGCTCCGCCGAGGTGCGGCGGATGTTTTGCATTTCACGCAGGATGCTGCTGGCGCGCGAAATGATTTCCTCGCCTGCGGCGGTGGTGCGCGTGAGTGCGCGGCCCTCGCGCTCGAACAGTTGAAAGCCGAGTTCTTCCTCCAGCAACTTCAGCTGCCGGCTGACGCCGGGCTGCGAGGTATGCAGCTGGCGCGCGGCGGCCGTGATGTTCAATCCGTTTTCGTGGACCGCCACGAGATAGCGCAATTGCTGGAATTTCATCGATCCGTCCGGCCCTTGGCCTTAAGTTAAGTGGTTCTCGTAGCATATAGCTCGCATCACGAATAGGCATGTACTCATGCTTCGGAGTTCGTTTTGCGAAACGGAGGCTCATTTTATAGTTCCTACATGTTCGAACTCTCCAATGCTCTGCAAGCACGCGTGCAGGCCAGTACCTCACAGCTCGCCGCGGCGCTCGCGGAGTTCAAAAATGTGTGCTATGCCAACAGCTTAGGCCCTGAATCCATGGTCCTTACCGACCTCATTTGGGGAACGGCGCCGGAATCAGGCTCAAATGCGCTTGCCGACATCGAGATTTTCAGCATCGACACCGGGCGCCTCTATCCGGAGACCTACGACCTCATCGAGCGCGTACAGCAGCGCTACGGGCGGTCCCTGCGCATTTATTACCCGCAGGCCGCCGGCGTGGAAGGCTGGGTGGGCGCGAACGGGATCAACGGATTTCGAGATGGCATCGAGCAGCGTCGCGGATGCTGCGCGATCCGCAAGGTGGAGCCGTTCCGCCGCGCCGTCTCCGGCCGCGGCGCCTGGGTCACCGGCATCCGTCGCGGCCAGTCGGCGGGCCGTGCCATGGCGGCGCCCGTGGCGTGGGATGGCGAATACGGCCTGCACAAGGTCAGTCCGCTGCTCGAGTGGAGCGAGAAAGACGTGTGGGAGTACATCCGCAGGAAGCGCCTGCCCTACAACACATTGCATGACAAGGGTTTTCCCAGCATCGGCTGCGCACCGTGCACGCGCGCCGTGCAGCCCGGCGATGACCAGCGCTCAGGCCGGTGGTGGTGGGAGCGCACCGAATCCCGCGAATGCGGCTTGCATCCCCGCACTCAGGTAGGATTCTCAAAATGAACTACTTTCCGGTTTTCTTCGACCTCACGGGGCAGAAGGTGCTCGTGGTCGGAGGCGGTGAAGTGGCCTTGCGCAAGGTGGCGCTGCTCGAGCGAAGCGGCGCGTCCATCACGTTGGTTGCGCCGGAGGTTCTTCCCGAGCTTCGGGAGCGCGCCGCCGCCGGCAAGATCCAGGTGCAAATACGCGAGTTCCTCCCCGATGATCTTGTCGGCGCGCGGCTGGTAATCGTCGCGACCGCACGCCGCGCGGTAAATCGCTGGATCGCTTCTTTGAGCGAAGCGCGTGCGATTCCCGTGAATGTGGTCGATGACCGCGAGGCCTCTCGCTTCATCGTTCCGGCCATCATTGATCGCGACCCCGTGATGGTGGCCATTTCCACGGCCGGAACATCGCCGGTCCTGGCACGCCGCTTGCGCGAACGCCTGGAGGCCGCGATCCCGAAGAAAATAGGGGCGCTCGCCTCATGGCTGCGGGCCTTGAGGCACGCCGCCCGGCGCCGGTTGCGCGACACGAACGAGCGGCGGCGATTTTTCGAAACCATCGTGGACGGGCCTGCGGCCCGGCGTTTCATCGACGGCGATGTTCGGGGCGCACAAAGCATCGCGCAACAATTGCTGGCGAGGACCTCGGCCGCTCCTCGCACCCATGGCGAAGTGACTCTTGTGGGCGCAGGTCCGGGGGATCCGGAGCTGCTGACCCTCAAAGCGCTGCGCGCTCTGCAAGACGCCGATGTCATTTTGTACGATCGCCTCGTTCCTCGAGGCGTGCTGGATATGGCGCGGCGCGATGCTGCGCAAATCTGCGTCGGTAAAGCCGCCGGCAGCATCGGCAGCACCCAGGAAGCGATCAATGCGCTGCTCATCGAACACGCCCTTCTGGGCAAGCGCGTGGTTCGTTTGAAGGGCGGCGATCCCTTTATCTTCGGCCGGGGCGGCGAAGAATTGGAAGCTCTCCTCGAGGCACGGATCAGCTTTTCGGTGATTCCCGGCGTCACCGCCGCGGCCGGGTGCGCGGCATACGCGGGCATACCGCTCACCCATCGAGACCATGCACACAGCGTCACGTTCGTGACGGCGCATGCGGACAAGGACGGACGGGAACCCGATTGGCGGGCACTGGCCAAGCCCGGGATCACCGCCGTGTTCTACATGGGCCTTTCGCGCGTCGAACACATCGCGGCAGAGCTCGTGGCCCACGGCGCGGCCGCGGCCTTGCCGGCTGCCATCGTCGCCCAGGGTACGCTCGAGGATCAGCGCGTCATTGTCGGCACGTTGGCCACCATTGCAGCCGCAACGGCCGCCGCGAATGTTCAATCCCCGGCGCTGTTGGTGGTGGGCGAAGTGGTGTCCTTGCACCACTCGCTCGCGTGGTTCAACAACGCCCCACCGCTCGAGGTATCTCAGTCGGCGTGAGCGTCAGGCTCGGGCGATCGCGTCGAGAAACCCGCGCTCCGCGATCCACGCCGGATTGAACAGGCGGGATTGATACTTCGCTCCGCCGTCACAAAGGATGGTGACGATGGTGTGGCCCGGGCCCATTTGTTTCGCCAGGGTAACCGCCGCGGCCACATTGATGCCGGCCGTGCTGCCGAGCAGCAAGCCCTCTTCGCGCAGCAGGCGATATACAAAATGCATGGTCTCGGCATCCGATATGCGCAGGGCATCATCGATCGGCGTCCCTTGAAGATTGGCCGTGACGCGCCCGGTGCCGATACCCTCGGTGATCGAAGAACCCCCGTCGGTTTTCAGCTCGCCGTCCTTGACGTAGTGGTACAAGGCACTGCCCGGAGGATCGACCAGGACGATGCGTACGGCGGGTGACTTGGATTTCAGGTAGCGGGCAATGCCCGCCAGCGTCCCTCCCGTGCCCGTGGAGGCGCAGAAGGCGTCGATGCCGCCGTCCGTGTCGCGCCACAGTTCAGGACCCGTCGACTCGAAATGGGCGTCGCGATTCGCCGTATTGTCGAATTGATTGGCCCAGATCGCATCCGGCAATTCTTCGGCCAGGCGGCCCGCGACTTTCTGGTACTGATTCGGATGGCTGTAAGGCACCGCGGGAACTTTGCGCAGCTCCGCGCCCAGCGCTTCGATGATCTGATACTTCTCGGCGGCCTGATTGTCGGGCATGACGATGACGCATCGGTAGCCGCGCGCGTTGCACACGTGCGCGAGGCCGATGCCGGTGTTGCCGGCCGTACCTTCGACCACCGTGCCGCCCGGTTTCAGCGTCCCGCGGCGCTCGGCATCGAGCACGATCCATTTCGCGGCTCGATCCTTCACCGACCCGCCGGGGTTCATGAACTCGGCTTTCCCCAGAATCTCGCAGCCCGTCTCTTCGCTGAACGCCCGCAGGCGAATCAATGGCGTGTTGCCGATGGAATCCGTAAATCCGTTCTTGATGTTATTCAATGCGTGGCCTCTTGGAGCCTGTCTGGAGTATTCCGCGTGAGCCGAGTTGGCATAGGCCAAGGTGCTGCGAATTTAAGCGATCCGCCGGGCGAAAGTGGTGGGATTTTAAAAAAGAATCCCCGGACGAGCCGGGGAATTTCAGGGGAACAGGTGCTCAGGTATGACCCTACACGTCCGTAAGTGGCAGATACGCCGCACAAAAGTGCCAAAACGTTCGACCTTGTTTGTGTCGACCAGTGTTGCAACTAAGTAACGCTGGCAAAAACACGAACCGCTTCGTTGACACCATCATAGGCGTTTAAGTAGAAAAATCCAATAGTTAACGCTTTTTAATCAGATATTGCTGCGCTATGTCAAACTTGTTGTCAATTGGTAACAAAACAACATCAGTCCCGTTGCGAGGGCTACTCCCAGGCGGGCGGGATCTAATCCCGCCGGTTTGCTTTTATGCATGCGTTGCTCCAAATTCGTGAATTTCACGAGATGACTCATGAAGTACTTACACACCATGGTGCGGGTGACGGACATCGAGCAATCGCTGCGCTTCTATCGCGACGCGCTCGGCCTTACGGAACTATCGCGTAAAGACTACCCGCAGGGGCGCTATACGCTGGTGTTTTTGGCGGCGCCCGGCGACGAGGCGGCGCAGGTTGAACTGACCCATAACTGGGATCCGGAAGCCTATTCGGGCGGCCGCAACTTCGGCCATCTGGCCTACGCGGTGGAGAATATCTATGAGACCTGCAAGCGTCTCATGGATCACGGGGTCATCATCAATCGGCCGCCACGGGACGGGCGCATGGCCTTCGTCCGCTCCCCGGATCAGGTTTCCATTGAATTGCTGCAGAAGGGTGCCGCCCTCGCGCCGACGGCGCCCTGGACCACCATGCCCAATACCGGCCAGTGGTAGGCGCCCTGCGCGGCAACGCTCAAAACATCTTCGATTCGTCCGGGGTCTTGGCGGCCACTTGGGTGCGCGAGGGGATGTGATCGCCGGTGATCATGTCGCTGTATCCCTGCCCCGGCCCCACCATGGGATACACGCCGGCATCCCGGTCGATGATGACCTCCAGAAAAGCCGGTCCCTGGAATTGGATGAACTCTGAGATAACCCGGGGTACATCGGCCTTGCGGTCGAGGCGCACGGCATATTTGAATCCGTCGGCCACCGCCGCCTTGATGAAATCCTTGGTATGCAGGCTCTTGTCGCTGGCGCTCATGCGGCCCTTGTGGAACAGCTTCTGCCATTGCCGGACCATGCCGTCGCCGAAGTTGTTGAGCACCACCACCTTGATCGGCAAGTCATAGGTGGTGACGGTTTCCAGTTCGCCGATATTCATGCGGATGCTGGCATCGCCGTCGAAATCGATGACCATGCGATCGCGCCGCGCAAACTGCGCACCGACCGCCGCCGGCAACCCGAACCCCATGGTGCCCATGCTGCCGGAGGTCAACCAAAGCCGGGGGCTGCGGAAATCAAAATACTGAGCGGCCCACATCTGATGCTGGCCGACGCCGGTCGTGATGACCGCCTCGCCCCGCGTCAGCCGATTGATTTCCTCGATGACGTAGTACGGCTGGATGTAGGGGCTGTCGCGATCGTAATTCATGGCGTACCGGGTGCGCAGCTCCTCGCAATGCCGGTGCCACGCCGACCAGTCGCGCCGGAACCCCTCGCCTTTGCCGTACTCCAGCAGGCGCAGCAGCGCATCGGCCATGAGCCCCACGTGGCTCCAATTCACCTGCTTGACCTTGTCGATCTCGGACGCATCGATGTCGAAGTGCGCGATGAACTTGGCCCGTCCCGCGAACTTGGCCACATTGCCGGCAACCCGGTCGTCGAAGCGTGCACCGACGGTGAGCAGGCAATCGCAGTCATCGACGGCGTAATTGGCAAACGCCGCACCATGCATGCCGAGCATGCGCATGGACAGCGGGTCGGTGGTGTCGACGGCGCCTATTCCCATCAGCGTGGTCACGACGGGAATGCGAAATTCAGCCGAGAATGCGCGCAGCGCCTGGGCGGCGCCGCCGTTGATCACGCCGCCGCCGGCGTAAATCAAGGGCCGGCTAGCGGCGCGAAGCGCCGCAAAGAAGTCGGCGCACGCGGTCTGCGGCAATTTGGCGGCTTCCAGCCGGTTCATCCGCTGCCGGTAACCCGGAATGCTCAAGCGCCCTGAGCCCTGGAACACGCCCTTCCAATTCTGGACATCCTTCGGCACATCGAGCACCACCGGACCGGGCCGGCCGGTGCGCGCAATCTCGAACGCGGTGCGCACGGTGGCTTCCAATTTGGCGGGGTCGGTGATCAAGAACACATGCTTGGCCACCGCCCCCATGATGCTGGGCACGGGTGCTTCTTGAAACGCATCGGTACCGATCGCCGTGGTCGGTACCTGGCCGCAGATCACCACGATGGGCACGGAATCCGCCAAGCTGTCGCGCACCGGCGTCACCGTATTGGTCGCGCCCGGTCCCGAGGTCACCAAGGCCACGCCCACCCGGCCGCTGGCGCGCGCGAAGCCCGCCGCCATGAAGCCGGCGCCCTGCTCGTTGGCCGGTACGACGAGCGGCATGGCGGATTGGTGTTCCTGGTTGTAGCGAAACACCGCGTCGTAGATCGGCAGTATGGCGCCGCCGCTGTAGCCGAAAATGGCGTCGACGCCTTCGTCGGCCAATACCTGAACGAGCATGTCCGCCCCGCTCATGGTGGTTCCCGCCAGCGGATGCACGGACTGGCCCGACAGTTCGGAAGGCTCTTTCACGGGGAAAGACTAGCAGTTCTGGCGTCCAAGTGCCGTGGTCCCGTATCCTGCGCTGCCATGCGCCACGTAATCGCAATACTGCTGCAGAATGAAGCCGGCGCGCTGACCCGCGTCAGCGGTTTGATTTCCGCGCGGGGGTACAACATCGAGTCGCTGTCGGTGGCTCCGACCAACGATCCCACCGTCTCCCGGGTCACGCTGGTGACCATCGGATCCGATGCCGTCATCGCCCAGATCAACGCCCAACTCCTGAAGCTGGTCGATGTGGTCGCCGTCGAAGACATGACCGGCGGCGACCATCTGGCCCGTGAGCTGCTGCTGATCAAATTGCAGATTGCGGCAGAACATCTCGAACCGGCAAACGCGCGGGTGCGCCGGGCCGGCGGCAGCGTGCTGTCGGCCGATCCCTCGGGCTACATCGCAGAACTCGCCGGCACCGAATTCGAGATCGGAGAATTCATTGCCGATATCGGTGCGTTCGGCGAAATCATCGAAGTGGTGCGCAGCGGCGTTCTCGGCATTGCGCGCAGCAATCCGCGCCTGCGCTCGATCACATAGAATGCACGCCGCGGCCTCAAAGCCGGCGCCGATTGCGCTAAAATTTACGAACTGAAACGTCCCGAGGATGGTCAACCGTGCCTGAGATTGAGCTGAAACCGGAACACGCCGCCGATCCCGACAACCGGCGCGTGGGAATTCTGGTGGCGGTGGTCGGAATTTTGTTGTCGGTGGTGACGATTGCCTCGCATCGCGCCCACACGCAGGCCGTCATTCACCGCACCGAATCGAACGATCAATGGAGCTACTATCAGGCGAAGAAAATCCGCGAAAACACCGACGAGGTCGCGTTGGCGCTGATCCAGTCCCTGGGTGCGGATGCCTCCAAGACCGATGCCGCCGCGCACAGGCTGGAGGCGGCACGCGCCAAGTACGCCTCCGATGCGGAAAAGATTCAGGACGATGCGCGGGCGAAGGACAAAGAGAGCGAGCTCGAGGAGCACCGGGCACTGTACTTCGATGTCGGCGAAGGTCTGCTGGAATTGGGCCTGGTGCTGTGTTCGTTGTTCTTCTTGGCGCGCAAATTGTTCTTCCCGCTGCTCGGCGTGCTCTCGAGCATTGCGGGCACGATCATGGGCGTGCTGGGTGCCATGCTGTGATGAAGCTGCTCGCGTTGCTGTTATCGGCGGCGGCAGGGTGCGCTGTCGGCGCACCCGCCGAGGCACCTGCGCCTGCGCGCGTGGAAGCGCGCTCCGCGGACTTGTTGGCCGTGGGCATCGTGCACGGCGATACCATGGGCATTCACGTCAGCCGGCTCACCGACAACGCTCCGGTGCGGGATGCGGCGATCACGGTGATATTGCGCGGGACGGCGCACGCCGCCACGGCGGAAACGGACGGCGGCTATTCGCTGCAGACGAAGGATCTGACGCTGCCCGGAGCGGCGGCGGTGGAATTTCAAGTTACCCAAGGGGCCGCGCGCTCGAGTCTCAAGGGCACGTTGGATATCGCGGACTCAGGCGGCCGGTCCGAGGATAAGAACAACGCCCGCCAGCTATGGTGGTGGGTGCTGAACTTCGCCGTGTGCTTCGGCGTTCTGTGGCTGATCTCGAGGCGCCGCAAGGCCGCGCAGACTTCCTGAACCATTCATGAACGAACGGTTTAGTTATGCACGAAGGCCGGATTGGACGGCCTTCTTCAAGCTTTTCCGTCGTCCGTGAATTACCCGAGCTAGAGCGCGGCGTTGTCGCTTTCGCCGGTACGAATGCGCAACACCCGCAGGATGTCGGTGACAAAAATCTTGCCGTCGCCGACTTTTCCTGTTTTCGAGGCGCCGACGATGGCCTCCATCACCTGATCGACGAGTTCGTTTTTGACGGCGACCTCGATGCGCGTTTTCGGCACGAAATCGACCACGTACTCCGCGCCGCGGTACAGCTCCGTGTGGCCGCGCTGGCGGCCGAACCCCTTGACTTCGGTCACCGTCATGCCGGAGACCCCGATTTCCGACAGGGCAGCGCGCACGTCGTCCAGCTTGAAGGGTTTGATGATTGCGGTTATCAATTTCATTCTAGACTCCGATCAGAGGCCGTCTGGGTAATACTATTACGATTCTGCCGGGGGCACACAATGATCTCCACAATCGTGGTCGTAGGAGGCGGGCAGGCCGGCGCACAGGCCGTCGACACACTGCGCCGTGAGGGCTTCGCAGGCCGCCTGTTGTTGGTCTGCGACGAGCCGGCGCTGCCGTACCAGCGGCCGCCGTTATCCAAAACCTATCTGTCGGGCGAGCTGACGGCCGAACGGCTGCCGTTCCGCCACCAAGCCTTCTACGAGGAACATCGGGTGGAACTGAGACTGGGCCTGCCGGCCGTGGCGCTGAATCGCCGCGCCCGGCAGGTGATGCTGGCCGACGGCGAATCTTTGAGTTACGACCGGTTGCTGCTTTGCCTCGGTTCCGCGGCGCGCCGATTGAGCTGTCCGGGAGCCGATCTTCCAGGCCTGCATTACCTGCGCACCGTCGCGGACGTGACGCTCATCCGCGCAGCCATCCGGCCGGGTTCGCGCGTGGTCATGATCGGCGGCGGATATATCGGCCTGGAGGCGGCCGCCACCTGCCGGCAGATCGGCTGCGAGGTGACGGTCCTGGAGGTTGCCGACCGGGTGATGAATCGTGTCGTGGCGCCCTGCGTTTCGCAGTTTTTTGCGCAGGAGCATCGGGCGCAGGGCATCCACATTCTTTGCGGCACGGGGGTCATCCGGCTCGAAGGCCGCGGGCGCATCGAGCGGGTGGTCTGCGCCGACGGCAGCGAAATCGCGGCGGATGCGGTCATCGCCGGCGTGGGCGCCATTCCCGCCACGGCGCTCGCCGGCGACGCGGGATTGCCGTGCAATGACGGCATCATCGTCGATGAGTACTGCCGCACGCAGGATGAAGCGATCTTTTCGGCGGGGGATTGCACCAATCACCCGTCGCCGCGCTTCGGGCGCCGCGTCAGGATCGAGTCGGTGGACAATGCCTTCGAGCAGGCCAAAACCGCAGCCCTCAACGCACTGGATCGGCGGGTTCCTCATGACCGGGTGCCGTGGTTCTGGTCGGATCAATTCGCCAGCAAGCTCCTCATCGCAGGACTGTCGCAGGATCACGACCGGCAGGTGTTGCGCGGCGACCCGGCATCTCGCAGCTTCAGCGTCTGTTACCTCAAGGGCAGGGAATTGATTGCGGTGGAGGCCGTCAATCATTCGAAGGACTACATGGCCGCACGCAAGCTCATCGCGCAGCGCGCGCAAATGAACCCGGTCAAATTGGCCGACCCGAATCTCGCTCTCAAAGAAGCCGTCAACGAGACCCTATCCTAGTGCCCCGCGTCACATTTATCGAGCCGGGCGGGTCGCGGCGCGCGATCGACGTGCCCGCCGGCATCACCTTGATGGAGGCCGCCGTGCAAAACGGGGTCCAAGGCATCCTCGCACTGTGCGGCGGAGCGTGCGCATGCGGAACCTGCCACGTGTATGTCGATCCAACATGGCTGCCGAAGCTTCAGCCCCGCGAGGAGATGGAGGAAGGTATGCTGGAGTCTGCCTGGGAGCCGCGCGAATACAGCCGTTTGAGCTGCCAGATCCATGTCACCTCGGATCTCGAGGGACTCGAAGTGACCGTTCCACAGCGGCAAGGAGCAATTTAGACGATGTTCGGTATGGCAATTCACGGCGGCGCCGGCACTTTGCCGCGCGCCGACATGTCCGCCGAGGCGGAACGCAGGTACCGGGCCGGCTTGAAGGAGGCGATCGACGCGGGCTTCGCGGTACTCCAGGAAGGCGGCTCGAGCATCGAGGCGGTGACCCGGGCGGTGGTACTGCTCGAGGACAACCCCCTGTTCAATGCGGGGAAGGGCGCCGTATTCACGCTCGACGGGCGCAATGAATTGGATGCCTCGATCATGGACGGCAGCACTTTGAAGGCCGGTGCGGTGTGCGGCGTGACGCGCATCCGCAATCCGGTGACGCTGGCGCGCGCCGTGATGGAAAACTCGCCGCATGTCATGCTGGCGGGGACCGGAGCGGAGGAGTTCGCCTCGACGCAAGGCTTTTCGTTCGTGCCGCAGAGCTATTTTCATACCCCCGAACGCTGGCGGCAGCTCGAACGCATCCGCAGCGGGGACGTCGGGCTTTCCGCACTGACGATTTCGCATATCGGCACGGTCGGCGCCGTCGCACTCGACGCCCAGGGCCGGCTGGCGGCGGCCACCTCCACCGGAGGTATGACCGGCAAACGCTATCAACGCATCGGCGATTCGCCCATCATCGGGGCGGGTACCTATGCAGACAATCGCTCATGCGCGGTTTCCGCGACGGGACACGGCGAGGTGTTCATTCGAACGGTGGTGGCTCACGACATCTGCTCGCGGATGCGCTTCGGCGGACGCAGCATCGGCGCCGCGGTGCGCGAGGTCGTTCTCGGGGAGCTGCCGCCCCTGGGCGGCGAGGGCGGGGTCATCGCCATCGACGCACGCGGCGAGATCGTCATCGAATTCAATTCCGAAGGCATGTTCCGCGCCAGCCGCAGGCAAGGAGAAGAGGCGCAGGTCGGGATCTATGCGTGATGACGGCGCTTCTCGAAGCGCCCCGTCCTCATCGTGTGGTATTCGGCTTCCATCACGATGACCCGGTTTCTGCCCTCTTCCTTCGCGCAGTACAGGGCTTCGTCGGCGAGCTGAATGAGACCTTCCAAAGTGCGATTCGCCGCAGGCAGCACGAAGGCCGCGCCGATGCTCACGGTGAGCCGGCTGGCGACCTTCGATGCTTCGTGCGGAATGTTCAATTCGGCGATGGACCTCTGGATGCGGGTGAGCACCTCGGCGATGTATTCGCGGCTGGCTTCGTACAGCACGATCGCAAACTCCTCGCCGCCGTACCGCGCCACGAAATCCAAGGGCCGCCGCGCGCACTGGCTGAGCGAAACGGCGACGGCGCGCAGACACTCGTCGCCGGCCTGGTGTCCATACCGATCGTTGTAGTCCTTGAAGCAGTCGACATCCGCAAGCAGCACCGCGATCCGCTCTTCCTCGCGCACCGCCTGCTGCCAGACCCGCGCGATGTGCTGATCGAACATGCGCCTGTTCTGAATGCCCGTGAGGCCGTCCCGCGCGACCATTTCACTCAGCAGGCATGCCTCCAGGAAGCGCAGGCGGCTGGTTTTCTCGTGCACGTAGGTGACCGACGCGCAAAACAGATTGGCGGCGACGATCGCGAGGGCGCTGTAGCTGAATTCCCGGCCGGGCAGCTCCAGCGCCGTGCCTACGGACAGATACACCAGCATCACGATCACGTTGGCCGCGACCGCATGATAGAAGATCAGGCCGCTCATGAAGTAGATGAATATGATGCTGAGAATCAACGACGGCGTCAGCATCGAAAGCCCGCCGAGCGTGGCAAGGATCTGGATGGTCGCCAGGCTCAATCCCATCATCGTCATGGTGGCGATGGTGAGCGGCGCATGAATGCCGTGACGCCGCGGGGAAAAACTCGCTGCGAGATCGATGAGCAGCATGGGGATGATGACGAGTATGCAGATCCGGCTCGGGATTCGACCCACCTCGGGCCCCAGCACAATCGCGTCCATGGCCGAAAAGGCAATGACGATGAGCATCGCCAGGCACAGGTTCACGCGCGTGTGCAAAAGGTTCTCATCGAAATTCCGGCGCCTGAACTCGGTCTCCAATTCGCCGTCGAAGGTCAGCCACGGAAATCCGGCACGCAGCTGGCGTGCATGGGGTGAATTGGGCAGATCCTCGTTCGACAGCCGGTGCGCAATGCTCATCGGGGCACCGTACCGGTGCAGCGTCCCGTGCTCAATGACCTACGGCACTCTTTGACCTTAAAAAGCGCCATGGCTTGTCCTTCGATTATGTCAAATCCGATCAATCGGCCAGATAGTGCGCCAGGTAGGCGTCGAAATTCTGAGCGTCGGTGGCCTCGATGCTGCGCTGCGCCTCGAGGGATTCCTGCGCCTCGGCCGCGAATTCTCCGAGGCGGCTCTCGTTGGGCGGGTACAGGCCAAGAAAGTAATCCTTGTGCAGCTTCGACATGCGCAGGGCGAGCTGAAAAAAGCTCTCGCCCGTTTGGCGCATCTCGGTGAGCAGGCGCGCCGACGGCGTTTTCTCCACATCATCGATTTTGGCGCGCTGCTGCTCGAGCGCGGATGAGTAAGGCCTGGAGGGTTCGCCATGATCGAGCATTTCGCACAGGCCCTGCATCGAATCGAGCAGCTCGCGCGCCCATTCGATCATGGGAAAATCGCGCCCTTCCCGGCGCAACATCAGCTTCGGCTCCCGACCGCGCCGCGCGACCAGCAGGTGGTTCGCGTCCAGCGCCGGCTGTTCGCTGACGCCGATCGGCGCGCTCTCGCGCAGGAGGCACAGGGCGAGAAAGGCTTCGAGGAACCGCAGCTTGTTTTGATTGACGCCGACCGGGTCGAACGCGCTCACGTCCAGAGCCCGCACTTCGACATACTCCACCCCGGCGCGATGCAGCGCCTTGGTCGGCCGTTCGCCGGACTGCGCGATGCGTTTGGGGCGGATGTAGCTGTAATACTCATTCTCGATCTGCAGGATATTGGCGTTGAGCTGCTGATATACGCCGTCGACCTTGACGCCGATTTTTTCGTAAGGCGGATAGGGGGTGCCGATGGCGCGGGTGAGGTCGCGCACGTACTCCGCCAGGCTGTTGACCGAGACGCTCAAGGTCGACTGATTCTTGTTGCGGTAGCCGATGTCGCTCATGCGCAGCGACGTGCCGTAGGGTTCGTAGACGGTGTCGGCATCCAGGGCGGGCAGGGTATTTTCACGGCCTGTGAAAAAACTGTTCGATACCGCGGGCGAGGTTCCGAATAGATACAGCACCAGCCAGCCGTAGCGGCGGTAATTGCGAAGCACGCCGAAATACTGCTCGGACACGAAGTCCTGGCGCGGCTGTTGCGAACGATTGACGTCTGCCAGCACGCCCCACAGCCTGGGGCTGAACGAGTAGTTGAAGTGCACGCCTGAAATCGCCTGCATGATGCGTCCGTAGCGCACACCCAAACCATGGCGATAGACCGTCTTCATGCGCCCGACATTGGAATTGCCGAATTGCGCGAGCGGAATGCTGGCATCGCCGTCGATCGCGCTGGGCATGCTGGTGGCCCACAGCAGTTCATCCTCCAGGTGGCGGTACACGAACTGATGGATGTCGCACAAGTATTGCAGCAGCTCCCAGGTTTCGCCGAACGGGGGCGTGACCAGCTCGATCAGCGATTCGGAAAAATCCGTGGTGATATGTTCGTTGGTGAGAGGCGCTCCCAATGATTGCGGATGGCGGGTCTGCGCGATGACACCATCCGGCGAGACTCGCAAAGACTCCTTCTCCACGCCCTTGCGGCCGCCGCGCAATACCCCGCGCTCGCCGGAATTGATCAATCCGGCGAGTCGGCGCTCGAAGTTTTTGTCCACGACGTTACGCAACGCTATCCTCGATTCATGCTGCTACGGCAGCTCGGCGACGACTTCGATCTGCACGAGAAAGCCGGGGTCGACCAGGCGCTGGACTTGCACCCAGGAAGTCGTCGGCAACCGCTCCTTGTCGTAATACTCGAAGCGTAAATCAGAGGCTTTCAGCAATGCGTCCATATCCGTCGTATAGATTGTTTCTTTGACTACTTCTTCGAAATCCGCGCCGTGGGCGGCAAGGGTACGGCGTATATTGGAATAAGCGGCACGTATTTGCCCGGCCATGTCGCCGGGCGATACCAAGCGCCCGTGCTCATCCGCGGCCACCGAACCGGAAATATACAGCGTTTTGTCGATGAGCACGGCCTGCGAATAGCCAAAATCCTTCTCGTACGGGTTCAAGTGAAAGACCCGCTTGACGCGCATCGGCGGCGCTTCGGGCTCACGCTCGCAGGCGCTCAGGGCAAAAAGCGCGAGCGACGCGATGGCGAGGACGCGAACGAGGGCGCCGGTGCGGGCGCGGGTGAGGGCGCGAACGCGGGTGCCGGTGCGGGCGCGGGCGCAGTGCGGCAGGCCGGTATCAACGCGGGGCGGCGGGCGAAGCTTCAGCACGGGTACGCAGCGCGCGAAGCATTTTCGGCAGATCCTTGCGCAGCGCCGACAGCACGATCCAGTGCGGTACCCAGAACCCCGGTGTCAAATCGACCGTGTAGCGGGCAATCGTGTCGGCCCCATCGCTCGTCAATTCCCACGTACCGCGCAGCGTCCGCAGATCTCCGGACATGCGCTCCACCGCCACCCGCGTGGGCGGATCGTATGACGCGCGAATGACATAGGTCACCTTGGGGACGAGCCAGGAGTAATTCATGACCTGGCGTATCCTCTGCCACGATTGATCGGGCGCGGTCTCGAGCACCTCGCAGGCCTCGAGGCCGGGGAACAATTTGACCGATTCCGCGCAGCTGGTGATCAGCGACCACACGGTCTCGCGGGATGCATGGATTCTTACCGTTCCGTGGGCCGTGCCGCTTTGCTCCCCAGGGCCCAGCGATACGGTCACGGCGACATCGCCGCTCTGGGCAAACTCTTGCGAAAGATCGGCCGGGCGCGCCGGGCAGGCCGCGAAAACCAACATCAACAGCAGTGAATTGCGCACAGAGTGGTATGACTCCATCCGACCGGCAGCGTTCGGACCTGATCGCCTCCTGGCGGTTGGTTTGGTGTGAAATCATTTTGACGCCTCTGCCCAAGATTTCATCTTAGCCTCGAGAATATCCATGGGCATTGCGCCACCCTTGAGAATCTCCGAGTGGAATTCGCGAACATCGAAGCGCGGGCCCAATGATTGCTGGGCGCGGGCCCGCAGCGCACGGAATCCAAGTGCGCCCGTCATGCACGCCAGGGCGTCAGCCGGATTGGCCGCATACGCGTCGATCATCGCTTGGGCATCCGACTCATCCAGCCCTAAATGCGCGCGAAGATAACCAAGGGCCTGGGCCCGGGTCCAGCCCTTGGCATGCAGGCCCGTATCGACCACCAAAGCCACCGCGCAACGCATTTCTGCGGCTGCCGCGTCGGATTTTGACGATTCATCCGGGTAGAGCCCCAGCGCCTCGCCGAGGGAAGCTGCATACAAGCCCCAACCCTCGGTGAAGGCGGCTTCGGCACCAAACCGCCGAAATCTCGGCAACGCGGCGCCTTCCTGCTGGAGCGCCATTTGCAGATGATGACCCGGCAAACCCTGCTGAAGAAAACCGGCCATCGATACTTTGTGCGCAGCCGCGCCGCCCGTATCCACGTAGAGGACGGCGGGGCCGAATGCGCCGGCACGCTGGTAGTACAGCGCACTCGCAGGCGCAGGCAGCCGCTCGGCCGCGCGAATATCGAAGTCTGCCTGCGGCATCTCAGAAAACAAACCCGGCATTGCCGCCCGAACCTGCGCTTCGATCTCTCGATAGGCGCCGACCAGTTCGGGCCCCGCAGGAGCCGGGACGTCGTGCGTCTGCGCCAAGGCGTCGTGAGTCTGCGCCGACGCGCCGATGCGTTCGACTTCCGCGACACCCAATCGGCTGACCTCATCGGGCGACAGTGCGGCACCGGTCGCTCTCCTGACCCGGTAGGCGTACCACTGAGCACCCAACGGCAGCTCCGACAGTGCGATGCCCACCCGGGCGCGGGGCAGATATTCTTGCCGCAGAAAATCATACAGCATGCGATTGGCCGGCAGCAGCCGGTGGGAGATGGCGTCAGCCATGGCTTTGGTCAATTGACCACGCGCGGGTTCGAGGATCGCCTCCGGGACGGAACGCAGGGGCGCATAGAACACATTCGCGGACTCATCCGCGCCCAAACGCTCGAGCTGCGGGAGCATCCGTTCGATCAGCACGCGCGGCGAGGTATATCCGCGTCGCATCCCTTCGCGCATGTTGACGGCCGCCTGCTGCGTCCAGCGCACGTAATCGTCGATGCGCCCCAGCCACTTTTCGTACTCCGCGGCTGAGGCCGGCGGATGCGCCGCCAATACCAAGGCCTGTGCCGCGAATTGCTGGGGTACGCCGCCGAACGGATTGATCGGCATCAATTCGCCTGGAAACGTGAAGCCCTCGATGAGCAGTTCTCGCTGCCTCACGAAAATGTCGTAGGTCAGTCTCGAAGCGGGATCCAGGCTCGCGCGCGGCACGGCACGGACCTCGGCAAGATAGCGGCGCTCGATGCTGAGAGAATCCGCCAGAAACTGCGGCGAAATATCCGTGTCAACGGACAGGTGCTCGTCCCAGTATCGTTCGACGAGGCGGCCGAGCTGTTCGGTCGGCGCGGCCGGCTTCGGCACCGTCGCGGATGGCGGCGCCTGCGGCGCGCCGCAGGCGGCCAGCGCCAAAAACGCGAGTCCGCACCAACCCATTGGAGAAAATCCAGGCATGGATTGATTATATGCCGCCGGGTAGGTCCATAATTCGCAGCTTACCGCTTACCGGAGACAAGCATGTTGGTAGGAGCAAGTCCGCGGCGCGTCGCGATCGTCGGCGGCGTACGCATTCCATTCGTGCGCGGGAACGGCGCCTATGCGCAGGTCGGGAACCAGGAGATGTTGACTGCGGCCCTGCGCGGCGTCGTCGATCGCTTCGGATTGCGCGGCCAGCGCATGGATGACGTCGCGGCCGGCGCGGTGGTGAAGCATTCGAGCCAGTGGAATTTGACCCGCGAATCGGTCCTTGGATGCGGCCTCGCCGCCGAGACTCCGGGACTCGATTTGCAACGCGCCTGCGGAACCAGCCTCGAGGCGGCCATCTCCTTGGGCAACAAGATCGCCTTGGGCCAGATCGAGTGCGGGATTGCCGGGGGCGTCGACACGGTGAGCGATCCGCCCGTCGTCTACCCCCGGAGTTTTCAGCAACTCTTGCTGCGCAGCTATCGCGGCAAGAGCGCGGCGCAGAGAATCCGCCCTTGGTTCGGCTTGCGCCCCAGGAATCTGCGGCCGGTGCTTCCGGGAGTCACCGAGCCGCGCACCGGCTTGTCGATGGGTGAGAGTACGGAACTCATGGTCAAGACCTGGGGGATCACGCGAGCGGAACAGGATCATCTGGCGTTGGAAAGCCATCAAAAAGCCGCGGCGGCCTACGCGCAGGGCTTTTACAAAGACCTGGTCATCGAGTATCTCGGTCTTTCCCGGGACAACAACATCCGCAGCGACACGACGCTGGAACAACTCGGCAAGCTGCGGCCGGTTTTCGACCTCTCCGGCGCAGGCACCTTGACCGCGGGAAATTCCACGCCGATGACCGACGGCGCCTCCGCCGTTCTGCTTGGCACGGAAGCCTGGGCCCGCGAGCGCAATTTGCCGGTGCTGGCTTTTTTGAGCTACGGCAAGGTGGCCGCGGTCGACTACATAGAAAAAAAGGAAGGCTTGCTCATGGCGCCCGCCTACGCGGTGCCGCGCATGCTGAGCGATGCGAAGCTGGCGCTGCAGGACTTCGACTTCTATGAAATACACGAGGCATTCGCAGGGCAGGTGCTGTGTACCCTCAAGGCCTGGACCGATCCGGCCTATTGCCGCGACAAACTCGGGCTCCCGGGCGCACTCGGCGCCATCGATCGAACGAAGCTCAATGTCAAGGGAGGCAGCGTGGCGATCGGTCACCCGTTCGCGGCAACCGGCGCACGCATCGTCGCGACCTTGGCAAAAATTCTCGATGAAAACAAAGGCAAGCGCGGTCTGATCTCGGTCTGTACGGCCGGGGGCATGGGCGTCACGGCCATTCTCGAACGCTAGGAGCAGCCATGCCGGTCACCATGCACCTGAAAGATCCGAAATTGCTGCGCGAGCTGTGCTTCATTGATGGCGCTTGGACAGGCGCGGACAATGGTGCTGTGTTGGAAGTGAACAATCCGGCCAGCGCGCGCAGGCTGGGTTCGATTCCCAACATGGGCGCCGCGGAGACGCGGCGCGCGATCGCGGCGGCCGCGGCTGCGCTGCCGGCGTGGAAGGCGCGTACCGCCAAGGAGCGCGCCGTCATCATGCGCCGCTGGTTCGATCTGATGGTCGAACATCAGGAAGACCTCGCCACGCTGATGACCGCCGAGCAGGGCAAGCCGCTGGCTGAGTCGAAGGTGGAAATACTGTACGCAGCCTCTTTCATCGAGTGGTTTGCGGAGGAGGCCAAGCGCGTTTACGGCGACGTGATTCCCGGTCACCAGGGCGACAAGCGTATCCTGGTGCTGCGCCAGGCGGTCGGCGTCGTCGCCGCCATCACACCGTGGAACTTTCCCGCCGCGATGATTACGCGCAAGGCCGGTCCGGCGCTGGCCGCCGGCTGCACCCTCGTCTGCAAACCGGCCACGCAAACGCCTTTTTCGGCACTCGCCATGGCAGAACTTGCGGATCGCGCCGGCATCCCCAAGGGCTTGTTCAGCGTGATCACGGGCAACGCCGCGGCAATCGGCGGCGAGATGACGGCCAACCCCACGGTGCGCAAGCTCACGTTCACCGGATCGACCGAAGTGGGCAAGAAGCTGATGGCGCAATGCGCCGGCACGGTCAAGAAGTTGTCGCTCGAACTGGGCGGCAATGCGCCGTTCATCGTATTCGATGATGCCGATCTGGACGCGGCCGTCCAGGGAGCGCTGGCGAGCAAGTATCGAAACACCGGACAGACCTGCGTCTGCGCGAATCGCCTGTTGATCCAGGCCGGCGTATATGACGAGTTCGCGCGCCGGTTGAAGTCGGCCGTTGGGCAATTGCGCGTGGGGGACGGGCTTGCCGGCGTCACCGATCAGGGTCCGCTGATCGATGCCAAGGCGGTGAGCAAGGTCGAAGAGCACATTGCGGATGCGCTGGCGAAAGGTGCGAGTATTTTGCTCGGCGGCAAGCGTCATGCCATGGGCGGAACGTTTTTCGAGCCCACCATCCTCACGGATGTCACGCCCAAGATGCTCGTGGCGCGCGAAGAGACGTTCGGACCCGTGGCGCCGCTGTTCAAATTCGAAACTGAGGCACAGGCCGTCGCCATGGCCAACGATACCGAGTTCGGGTTGGCCGCGTATGTTTACACGCGCGATCTCGCGCGCAGCTGGAGAGTATCCGAGGCGGTCGAATACGGCATCGTCGGATTGAACACGGGCATCATCTCCACCGAGGTCGCGCCTTTCGGCGGCGTCAAGGAATCGGGCACCGGCCGCGAGGGATCGAAGTACGGCATTTTGGATTACACCGAAATCAAGTACATCTGTGTCGGCGGCGTGGGATAGTCATCCCGTGCTGGGACGGTTCCTGGAGTTTTCTCTCGCCACGCCGGATATTCAGGCGTCCTTGGACTTCTATGCAGGCCTGGGATTCTCGAGCGCGGAAGTGGGGGATGCCTGGCCCCATCCGTATGCCGTCGTCACCGACGGACGAATTTGTCTCGGACTGCATCAGGCGGCCATCCCGGCCCCCTCGCTCACCTTCGTGAAGCCGGATCTGCTCAAACACTCTGATGATCTCGAGCGAAACGGCATCGAATTCGAATTCCGGCGCCTGGGGAATGACGTGTTCAATGAAATCGGCTGGTTCGATCCTTCAGGCCAGCTGGTGCGGCTGGTGGAAGCGCGGACGTTTTCGCCGAGCAAGCGGCTCGCGAACGACACGTCGCGCTGCGGATATTTTTTGGAGATCGCCATGCCGGCGCCGGACCGCGAGTCGGCAAAGGCGTACTGGGAAAATTTTGGATTCGTCGGCATGGACCAGCCCGACGATCGCCTGCCGCACATCGCGTGCACGAGTGATTTCATCGATGTCGGTCTCTATCATCCGGCGGACCTTCGCCGCGCGACCTTGAGGTTCGAGGTCGACGATGTGGGCGGCACGCTGGCCCATCTTGCCGACAAGGGCATCGTGCCGAACGGGGAAATGCCCCCGGGTCTGCGCTCCGTGCCTGCCGCCGTGCTGACCGCGCCCGAGGGCACGCCGATTCTCCTGACTAGTTGACCGGCACCACGATGCGAAATTTCAGCTGCAGGCCGTCATCGACCTGCAGGGCGCCGTGCAGCAGGCTGTAGGGCGTAAGACCGAGGGCCGTTTGACTCAATGCCAGGGAACCGACTGCCGTGAGGGTGTGAGCGTCGCCCTGCAGGCTGCATGGCGCGGAAACGACGGCCTCGCGCCCGGCGATGCCGATGGTCAAGTCGGCGGTCAGCGCGTCGGGCGTGCCGCTCAAGTGCACACTCTTGACGGTGATCGTCGGAAACTCCGCAGCGTTCAGCTGCCCCGCGCCCAGCATGTGGAGGCGGGTACCGGCTTTGGCGTCTTCGGCGACATCGCCCTCGAAATCGCTGCCCTCCTCGCGCCGCGCTCGAGGTTCGTCGACCACGAAAGCCTCCACCGGCACCTGCAGCGTAAATGACGACGCATCCAGCGTCGCGCCCACCTGCACCGCGCCGGTCACCCCGTGGTTGACCATGACGTGGTTGTGGCCGAGATTGGCCAAGGGTCCCGCGCGGTACACCAAGACCCTCAGTTCGGAATTTTCCGAATCGACCGCATAGGACCCGGGCGGCGGCAGCGATTGCAGCCTCGACGAAGGTGGCGTCGTAGCAGGCGGCGTTGACGGGCGCGGGTGCCGCGTTGCGCACGCCGACAGGCTGAAGGCCAGCAGCGCGACGGCAACCTTGTTGAACATCAATTGCGGCCTCGCTGACTTGCTAAACTAGGCGGCGCATTTTGCACCCGGAGGCTGTCAATGCCAATCTCAGGTTCGCCGAGCCGCTACAGCGCGGTGGCTCAAAGCTTTCATTGGATCATCGCCGGGCTGATCGTGACCCAATTCACCCTGGCGTGGATGGCGGACGATCTGCCGGTGGGGATGCACAAACTCGCATTGCTCGCCCGGCACAAGAGCTTCGGCATGACCGTGCTCATGTTGGCGGTGTTGCGGCTGCTGTGGCGCCTGTTCAATCGTCCTCCGGAATTGCCCGCGGGCATGTCGAAAGCCGAGAGAAATCTCGCCAGGGGCGCCCATGCCGCTTTCTACTTCCTGTTGTTTGCCATGCCGCTGACGGGGTGGCTGATGTCCTCGGCCAAGAATTACTCGGTGAGCTGGTTCGGCCTATTCACGTGGCCGAATCTGATCGGCCCGAACGAGCGGTGGTTCGACGTGCTGCGAACGACTCACGAGACATTGAGCTGGCTGCTGTTCAGCCTCGCGATCTTGCACATTCTCGCCGCACTCAAGCATCATTTCTGGGACAAGGATGATGTGCTCAAGCGTATGCTGCCATTCACCAAACCGGAGAAGCGAACATGAACAGAGCCGTCGTAGCCGCAGCCACTGCAGTTCTCCTGTCGGCCGCAGCGGCGCGCGCCGACAACGTCGCGAGCTTCACCGCGGACACGCAGCAAAGCAAATTGGAATTCACCGGCGTGCAGGCGGGTGCGGAATTCAAGGGCGTGTTCCACAAGTTCACCGCCGGCGTCGATTTCGCCCCGGACGCGTTGGCGGCCTCGCGCATCGATGTCCAGATCGACATGAATTCGGTCGATTCGATGGACAAGGATCGCGATACGACGATCCGCGGCAAGGACATCTTCGACGTCGCGCACATGCCGGCGGCACACTACGTCACCAAGACCATTTCCAAGACCGCCGCAGGCTTCAGCGCGGTCGGCGCACTCACTTTGCACGGCGTCACCAAGGACGTGCCGATCGACTTCCAGTTCACGCAGGCCCCGGGCGGCGCCAAACTCACCGGAACGGCGAAGCTCAACCGTCTGGATTTCGGTGTGGGCCAGGGCGATTGGAAGAGCACCGAATGGGTCGGCGATGCGGTGAAAATCAGCTTTTCGCTGGTATTGAAGCCCAAGGGTTAGGAGCCCGTCCGAGTACCCGCTCCCAACATGCCTCGCAGCTTCGATGATGTAGCCGAATGCGTCGAGACCACCTTGAGCCGCGTCGGACCGCACATCGTGCTGGCGCTGCCGCTGGGTATCGGCAAACCCAATCCCCTGGCCAACGAGTTCTATCGTCGCGTGCGGCGCGATCCGGCCCTCACGCTCAAGATCTTCACCGCCTTGAGCCTGCGGGCACCGCCCTGGCACGGCGAACTCGAGCGGCGCTTTCTCGAGCCCCTGGTGGCGCGCTTGTTCGGCGGTTGCGTGCCGCTGGACTACGTGACGGCCCTGCACGGCGAGGGGCTGCCGGACAATGTGGAAGTCGTGGAGTTCTTTCTGGACCCGGGAGCGCTGCTGAACGTTGCGCACTCGCAGCGCCACTATGTCAGCACCAACTACACCCATGTGGCCCGTGATTTGGCAGCCCGCGGCGTCAATGTCATCGGCCAACTGATCGCCAAGCGCAGCATCGAAGGGCGCACGGAATATAGCTTGGGATCGAATCCCGACGTGACCCTCGACCTGCTGCAGCAGCTGGCGCCGCAACGGCGGCTCGGCAGGGATGTCGTTGTGATCGGCGAGGTCAATCGGCAAATGCCCTTCATGTTCGGACCGGCGGCGGTCGGCGCCGAGACGTTCGACTTTCTGATCGAGCACCCGCGCTACGAGTACGATTTGTTTGCGCCGCCCAATCGGCGCTTGAGCACCGTCGATTACGCGATCGGACTGTATGGCGCCCGCTTGGTACGCGACGGCGGCACCCTGCAGCTCGGCATCGGCGAGCTCGGCGATGCCGTGGTCTACGGGTTGCAGCTTCGTCATCGGCAGAACGCGGAATTTCGCGAGATATTGCAAGTGCTGAAGACGGCGGAGCGATTCGGCGGCACCCTCGATGCCATCGGAGAGGCAGCGCCTTTCGAAGCGGGCCTGTACGCCTGCAGCGAGATGTTCGTTGACGGGTTCCTGGACCTGTACCGCAGCGGCGTGCTGCGCCGGCGCGTCTATGATGACGTCAGAATCCAGCGGGTGCTGAACGCGGGCGGCAGCGAGCGCATCGACGAGGCTTTTCTCGCGGCGCTCGCCGGGGCAGGATTTGCCAGTCCGCTCAGCGCCGCGGATTTCGCGGTGCTGCAGAACGTCGGCGTTTTTCGCAGCGACTGCCGTTACGCCGCAGGAAGCATCGAAAACGCAGATGGGCAGCAGGCTGCCGCGAGCCTCGACACGGCCGCGGCCCGGCGCGCGCTCCTGGCGCTATGTACCGGGCGCCAATTGACCGGCGGCGTGCTCTTGCATGGCGCGTTTTTTCTCGGGCCGCGCGGTTTCTATGCAGCGCTGCGCGACCTGCCGGAATCGGAATGCCGCCAGTTCTCCATGAGCGGAGTGGACTTCGTCAATCAGCTCGACGGCGCCGAACAGGCGCTGAAGATCGCTCAGCGCCGGCACGGCAGATTCATCAATTCGAGCATGATGGTGACGCTGTTGGGAGCGGCCGTGTCGGACGGCCTGGCCGACGGCCGCGTCGTCAGCGGCGTCGGGGGGCAATATAACTTCGTGGCGATGGCTCATTCTTTGCCGGAGGCGCGTTCGATCCTCACCCTGCGCAGCACCCGGACCCAGGGTTCGAGCGTCACCTCCAACATTTTGTGGAACTACGGCAACACGACGATTCCCCGGCATCTGCGCGACATCGTGGTGACCGAGTACGGGGTGGCTGATTTGCGCGGCCTGACCGATCAGGATGTGATCGCCGCCTTGCTGAACATCGCGGATTCGCGCTTTCAAGACGGCCTGACGCGCCAGGCGCAGGCGGCGGGAAAACTGCGGCGCGACCATCGGATTCCCGACGTGCATCGGAACAATACGCCGCGAGCGTTGGAGGAACGATTCATGCTGGCGCGTGCGCGCGGTCTTTTTTCGGAATTTCCGTTCGGTACGGATTTTACCCGGGAGGAAATCATTCTGGCGAAGGCGCTCGAGGGATTGAAGGAAAGAACGAAAGGTTGGCCCCGTGTCAAGTCCCTGATGGGTGCAATGACCTCCCGCGGCGTTCCCGTAAGTATCAGACCGTATCTGGAGCGGATGTCGCTGGACGCGCCGCGAACACGCCAGGAATGGCTTTGGCAGCGTCTGCTCGTCCAGGAATTGCGCGCCATCGCCTGAGAATCTAACGTGCGGTTGCTTTCGTCCTGGATTGTTTTTAGGCCGCCGAGTAACCTTGCCAGCCTCAAGGCTTTCGGAGCAAGTTATGAAAATCGGCGTGCCCAAAGAGATCAAAATTCATGAATACCGTGTGGGTCTGGTGCCTGCGGGTGTTCGCGAACTCGTCGATTCGGGACACCAGGTCCTGGTTCAAAGCGGGGCGGGCGCGGGAATAGGCTTCGAGGACTCGCACTACCAGGCGGCCGGGGCCTCGATCTCCAAGAAGGCCGAAGAGATCTTCGGCGTCTCCGACCTCATCGTGAAGGTCAAGGAGCCGCAACTGGTCGAGTGCCAGCTGTTGCGCAGCAATCAGACGCTGTTTACCTATTTGCATCTGGCGGCCGATCGGGAGCAGACGCTGGCGCTGCTCGCCTCGGGTTCAACCGCCATCGCGTACGAGACCGTGACGGCCCCGGACGGTTCATTGCCGTTGCTGACTCCCATGAGCGAAGTTGCAGGACGCATGTCGGTGCAGGTCGGCGCCAACTGTCTGCAGAAGGCAAACGGCGGATTTGGCGTGCTGTTGGGCGGGGTTCCGGGCGTTGCTCCGGCGAAGGTTGTCGTTCTGGGCGGCGGCGTTTCGGGCACCCATGCCGTGGAGATGGCGGTGGGACTGCGCGCCGACGTGACCGTCGTCGATCGCTCGGTCAAGCGCCTGCGGGAACTCTCTTCCATCTTCGGCAGCCAACTCAAGACCGTGTATTCGACGGCACACGCCATCGAGGAACTCGTGCGCGACGCCGACCTCGTGATCGGCGCCGTACTGATCGCGGGCGCGGCGGCTCCAAAATTGGTGACACGGGCGATGGTGAAGACCATGAAGCCCGGCGCCGTACTGGTCGACATTGCGATCGACCAGGGCGGCTGCTTCGAGACCAGCCGCCCCACGACTCACGCGGAGCCGACATACGTGCTCGACGGCGTCATCCATTACGCGGTCACCAACATGCCGGGTGCCGTGCCGCGAACTTCCACCTTCGCGCTCACCAACGCAACGCTCCCCTACGTCAAGGCGCTGGCGGATCACGGTTGGCGGGCGGCGATTTCAAAAGACAGCGGGTTGGCGCAAGGCCTCAACGTGCATGCGGGTCAGTTGACGCACCAGGCGGTGGCGACTGCCCTTGGATTGGACTACCGCGCCTATCGCGCAGCCTAGCCGCTTCGTCTGAAGAATCCAGGAAGGGTTCTGCAATACTCGAGATCCAAGGGAATTCGATGAAGAAAAAGCGGCATGTTCCAAAATTCCGCCGTGCCGCGCCGGCGGTACGCCGCGAAGCGCTGGTCGAGGCGACTCTGCGCTGTTTGAAAAAGTACGGACATGGCGGCGCTTCCGTGCGCCGCATCAGCGCGGCGGCGGGCGTGTCCATTGGATTGATCAACCATCACTTTCCGAGCAAGTCGGGGTTGATCGCCGAGACTTACGAGACGCTGGCCTCGTCGCTGCAGGACTCATTGCGGGCGGGTGCGCAAAACAAAGCGGCGTCGCCGCGCAAACGATTGAGCGACTTTTTCCGCGCATCGTTCGCGCCCGAACTTCTGGATCCGCAACTCTTCAATGTCTGGGTGGTTTTTTGGAGCATGGTCGCGCACTCTCCCGAGATTCGCGCCGTGCATGATCGGACTTACGGCAAGTATCGGTCCATCCTCGAGGCGCTGTTGGGCGACCTGGTCAAGTCCGGCGCCGCACCCGGGTTGAAGCTGCGCTCCGCGGCAATTGCGTTGAGCGCATTGCTCGACGGTCTGTGGGTCGAATTGAGCCTCAGCGCCGAGACCTTCAAGCCCACTGAGGCAATCGCCATTTGCGAAGATTGGATAGGCGCCCTCTGCGCAGGCGCATTTCCGCAGATCTTGCGCGAAAAACCGCTGAAAACCCGCTAGCCCGTCTTGTTATACTGTCGTTCAGCAAGATTCCGGAAGAGTTGCCATGGATGCAAAGCGCCCAGCGCCCGACGAAAACTTCAGCCTGCCCGGGTGGATTTACCGCGACGCGGATTTCCTGCAGGCTGAAAAGGAGCGGGTGTTCGCCGCCTCGTGGCAGGTCATATGCCATTTGAACGACATCCCGAATCCCGGCGACTACCATACCCTCGATTTCCTCGGAGAGCCCCTTGTGGCGGTGCGCGGCCGCGATTCCGGCGTGAAGACGTTTTTCAACGTTTGCCGGCACCGCGCCGCCCGCCTCGTCGACGGCGGTTCGGGGCATTGCCCCGGCCGGATCGTCTGCCCCTATCACGCCTGGACCTACGATCTGGACGGAGCGCTCGCCGCCGTGCCGCACCGCGAAGAATTCGCGGACTTCCCGCTCGAGCAGTTCGGGCTCAAATCCGTCGAGTCCGAGATCTATCAGGGATTCATCTTCGTTCGTCTGCAGCCGGGTACGCCGAGCGTGGCCGGCATGCTCGCACCCTACGCGCAGGAGCTGGCGCAGTACCGCTTCGCGGAGCTCGAACCTCTGGGGCGCGTGACGATGCGAATACGCCATGTGAATTGGAAGAACGTGGCCGACAATTACTCGGACGCCATGCATATTCCGGTCGCACATCCGGGTTTGTCGCGGCTTTTCGGCCGGACCTACGGCATCGAGGCGCAGCTCTGGGTGGACAAGATGTGGGGTCATCTTCGCGACACGCCATCCTCGCAGCTTTCGGAGCGCATGTATCAGAGGGTATTGCCCAGGTCGCCTCACTTGGCGGAGGACCGGCAGCGGTTGTGGACCTATTTCAAGCTCTGGCCGAACGTAGCCTTCGACATCTATCCGGACCAGGTCGACTTCATGCAGATGATTCCGCTCTCGCCCACCGAGACTCTGATCCGGGAGATTGCGTATGCCCACCCCGATGATCGGCGCGAAATGCGCGCAGCACGTTATCTGAATTGGCGCATCAATCGCAGAGTGAGCGTGGAGGACAAGGCGCTCATCGAACGGGTGCAGGCCGGCATGGGCTCGCGCAGCTACAGTCCCGGTCCCCTGGGAAGCAACGAGGTATCGCTGCGAAATTTTGCGCGGCGCATGCGTGAGCTCATTCCGGAGAGCCGGCTCGAGCGCGCTCCGAGCCCCGGGTGGCGCACCGGCAGCGCGCTTGGAACGCAGCGTGGCTGATTCGCTGCGCGACGTGGTGATCGTCGGCGGAGGCCACAATGGGTTGGTCTGCGCCGCGTATCTGGCGGCGGCCGGCCTCAAAGTCACCGTGCTCGAACGGCGCCCCGTCGTCGGGGGAGCCGCTGTGACCGAGGAGTTTCACCCGGAATTCCGCAATTCCGCGGCCGCGTACACGGTGTCGCTGCTCAACCCCAAGATCATCCGCGAGCTGGAACTGCCGCGCCACGGCCTGCGCATCGTCGAGCGCAAGCTGGCGAATTTTCTTCCCTTGGACGAGACCACCCACCTGAAGATCGGCGCCGGCCACACCGCGCGCGAAGTCGCGAAGTTTTCGACCCGCGATGCGCAGCGCCTGAATGACTATGGCGCACGGCTCGAGGCGATCGCCGATGTGCTGCGCGACCTGGTGCTCGAGACACCGCCCAACGTGACGGCCGGCAGCTGGCGCAACGCGCTGCCCGAACTGCTGCGTGGTGCGCATCTGGGGAGGCGTATCGCGCGATTGGATCTTCCGATGCGGCGCGAACTGCTGGATTTATTCGTCAAGTCCGCCGGCGACTATCTGGATTCGTGGTTTGAAAGCGCCCCCATCAAGGCAGCCTACGGTTTCGACGGGGTCGTCGGCAATTTTGCCAGCCCATATGCGGCGGGGTCCGCCTATGTGCTGCTGCATCATGTGTTCGGCGAGGTCAATGGCAAGAAGGGTGCCTGGGGGCACGCGATCGGCGGCATGGGTGCCATCACTCAGGCGATGGCCAGAGCCGCGGCCGAACGTGGCGTGGACATTCGGGTTGCCAGCCCGGTGCGGGAAATCCTGGTTGAAGGCGGGCGCGCGGTCGGCGTGGTCACCGAGAAGGGCGAGGCGATTCGCGCGCGCAGCGTCGCGTCGAATCTGAATCCGAAACTGCTGTATGGATCGCTCATCGATGCCGCGGTGCTGCCGCAGGACTTTCGCGAGCGCATCGCCCGTTGGCGCTGCGGATCCGGGACCTTCCGCATGAATGTCGCGCTCGCGGAGCTGCCTGATTTCAACGCCTTGCCGGGGCGCGTGGCCGCCGATCATCACACCGCCGGCATCATCATGGCGCCCAGCCTCGCCTATATGGACCAAGCCTATCTGGATGCCAAGGCGGGCGGGTGGTCGAAGCGCCCGATCGTCGAAATGCTCATTCCGTCCACCCTGGACGACAGTCTGGCGCCCGCGGGCCGGCACGTGGCCAGCCTGTTCTGCCAGCACGTCGCTCCGGTGCTTCCGAACGGCGCATCCTGGGATGCGCACCGCGAAGAAGTCGCCGATGTGATGATCGATCTGGTCAACTCCCATGCGCCGAATTTCAAAGCCGCCGTGCTCGGCCGGCAGATCCTGAGTCCGCTCGATCTGGAGCGCACCTTCGGGCTCATCGGCGGGGACATTTTCCATGGTGCCTTGAGCTTGGATCAACTGTTCTCGGCGCGGCCGATGCTGGGACACGGCGACTATCGGGGCCCCTTGAAAGGCCTGTACATGTGCGGGTCGGGCACGCACCCGGGCGGCGGGGTGACCGGGGCGCCCGGCCACAACGCGGCGCGCGAAATCATTGCGGACTTTCGCCGCGGCCGCCTGAAGCAGG
>Ga0210393_10000208_pt1 | contig 56402 bp, 44 predicted proteins | sample IncBWC27OmetaG_FD_160068 | JGI IMG/M metagenome (GOLD analysis project Ga0210393, IMG submission 160068) | Forest soil microbial communities from Barre Woods Harvard Forest LTER site, Petersham, Massachusetts, United States - Inc-BW-C-27-O ... | reverse complement strand
GGCCGTCGGAGAGCGTGACGGAGATTCGCGACGCGCGATGCACCACGTGGCTGTTGGTTACGATGTAGCCGTCGGGCGCGACGATGAAGCCGGAGCCGCTGCCGGCAGGCGCGTCCGGATTGCGAGGATTGGCGCGAGGTCCGGTGGCGTGTGCGACTTCAATATTCACGACCGCCGGGCTGACGGACTCGGCGGCGCTCGTCACGGCGCGCGAGTAGGCGTCGAACAGCTGATCGTCAGACGAATCGTGAGAAAACGGACGGCTGCTGTCGAGAGCGGCGCCATCCGAAACGGGTTTCAGAGATGAACGCATCGTATTTACTCCTGACGACTAAAGTAATCACGATTTGCGATTTTGTGAGGCGGCTTGATTCGTTATAAAACCTTGCCAAAATGTAGGACGCGACGATTAACGCGATTGAGGGAAGGTTATGGGCGGAAGTGCGGTGAGGGTGGCAGGAGCGGTGTTGTTGGTGGCGGCGGCGATGCTCGCGTTGTCGGGGTGCTATATCTTTTCGCCCTCGCAGGCGCAGGAGAACAAGCTGCAGACCGCGATGCATTTCGACGTGTCGCAATGCCAGCAGACGGCGCCGAATCTCTACAAATGTCCGGGCGTGGACAAATCGATCTGTGGGGCGTTCTACGCGGGGCAGCAGGTCGATAGCGTGTCGCTGGACAAAGACGGCAACGTGATGGTCATGAAGCAGTAGTAGCGTTATTCGTCTAAAAGTAGGATTTCATGGCAATGAGTATGAAGGTTTCATTGCCGCAATTCGACCCTGATTTTCGAATCACGTAGCCGCCCGATAAATTAACATAGCTTGCCTTGACGTAAGCTGGGTCCCTATGCCATGGTCGCCTGACCGAGGCATTGGGTTCCTCAGCGTCGCTCCGATTGTCACCAATTCGGATCTCCGTAATCGAAAAGTTTGGCCTTAATCTAAAATGGGCGGTAATCTGCAGTGGTGACGTATATTTGTCTCCGACAGGCGCAGGAGATTCCTCGCCTGGAAGCCAACGCAAGCTAGCGGACTAGAGAACAAGCTTGGCCAGTGGATTTGTAATAGCACTCACGCCGACGGTGGCGTTTTTGCTCGTCATGGCGATGATGCCGCTGGCAAAAGCGGCGTCGCTCTACTTCGGGATTGTGGCCCATCCTTCGAGCGACCGGCCTCATGCGAAGCCGACCGCGTTACTGGGCGGCCTCGCGGTGATGGTCGCCTTCGTCGCGGCGATCGGATTCGTCGGAATCGTTTCCGGCTTGCCCTATCACAGTATTCCCTGGCTCACGGGATTCGCACTCGCGATGTGCCTGGTAGGGCTGCTCGACGACATCGTCGATCTCAGGCCGCGCAATAAACTGCTGCTCGAGCTGGCCGCGATCTGCGTGCTCGTGTGGTGGGGACCCCATCTCGACTTCTTCCCCTACGACCCACTGAACATCGCGCTGACGATTTTCTGGCTGGTCACCGCGACTAACGCGTTCAATCTGATCGATGGAATCGACGGCCTTGCTGCCGGTGTCGGGATTGTCGCTGCCTTGAGTATCGCGACGGTCGCCGGACTGCATCAGCACGCTGGCACGATGATCGCGGCGCTCGCGATTGCCGGATCGTTGGCCGGATTCATGGTGTTCAACTTTCCGCCGGCTTCCGTTTTCATGGGCGATGAAGGCGCGCTCGCGGTTGGCCTTGTGTTGGGAATCCTGGCCATCCAGGGCAGCCATTTTGGCGAGGGCTCGCTGCCGGCGCGCTTGGCGATGCCATTGCTGGCCCTGATGGTTCCGCTGCTGGATATCGTGACGGTCACGGTGACGCGGTTGGCGCGCGGGAATCCGATTTCTCGGCGCGGCCTCGACCATTCGCACCATCGGCTGACGCGGCTCGGCATGTCGAGTGCGCGCGCGGCGGTAGCGCTGATCGGCATCCAGGTTATAGCGGGCGGTTGTGCAATCGCGCTCAGCCTTGTGCCGGGCTACGACGCCGTGCTGCTGATTCCGTTCATGACGCTGTTCTTCGCGCTGGTGGCGTTGTTCCTGATGGATCGATCGTTCGACAGCGAGGCGCCCGGCCAAATCGAGCACCTGCCTGCGATCGCGCGCGTAATCCTGAGCTTTGGTTACAAGCGCCGATTCGTCGAGTTCGTCCTCGATATGGCGCTGGTCTCGGCGGCGTACTTTGGCGCGATGCTGTTGCGCTACGACTTCAACTTGAGCATCACGCAGGTCGACCAGATGCTGCACGGCTTGCCGTGGATCGTGGCGATTGGCGTCGCCTCGTTCATGGTGTCGGGCATCTATCGCGGAATCTGGCGCTACACGGGACTCGCGGAAGGCGTGCGATTCGTGCTGGCCGCAACGATCGCCGGACTGGCAGTGAAACTGTCGGCGGCGTTCCTGCCGATCACGATGACGCGCGCGACGGCAGTAATGTTCCTCCTGCTGCTCTTCAATTTCCTGGTCGCCACGCGCTGGTCGTTCCACGTCTTCGAGCGCATCGGACGGTTCCTGGCGCATGCGGCACGGCGGCTGGTGATAGTAGGCGCCGACGCGCGCGGGGCTGCCGCCGTTCAGCATCTTCACTCGACGACCGGAGCAGGCGTGGAACTGTTGGGACTGGTGGACGACGACGGCTTCAAACACGGCAAGCGGTTCCACGGCTACCCGGTGCTGGGCGCGCTCGCCGACCTGGACGCGATCATGTCGCGCATGCCGTTCGACGAAATCGTCGTTGCGCAGGAGACGCTGTCGGCAGAACAACTGGCGGCGCTCGAATCGTTCGCGCGCATCCACGGTATAACGCTGCGGCGCTTCTGGCAGGGAGTGACCGACGTCGGCCCGTCGAAGATTTCGGACCGGCAACTCACGACTGCTTGAATCCGTCGAGCGTCGGGCCGCTTCCTCAAACAAGCGCTCCCTCAGATCCGGAAGAGAGTTTCCACTTCAATCAGTACGGGGCTGGTTTGCTTCAGCGCTGTCTCTAATACCGAACGAAGCTCTTCGATAGTGTTCGCCCGATGTGCATCGACTCCATATCTTTTCGCCAGCGAACAGGAAATCAATCGCGGGAACGGGAAGTCCTGGGACGTTCTCGGCATGCAGGATCTTGGCGAACCATTCCAGCGCGCCCTAAACGCCGTTTTTAAGAATGATGAAGATTGCGGGAATGCGATGCTGTGCGGCCGTCCACAGTCCCGTGATGGCGTAGTTCGCCGAGCCATCTCCAATAACTGCGATAACACGCCGCTGGGGCAGAGCCAGCTGCACTCCGAGAGCGGCCGGAAGACCGAAACCAAGGCCTCCAGCTCCCGGGAAAAAGTAGCTTGAAGGGGCTTCCATCGGTAGACGCTGCCACATCGCATCGGTCGTCGACGGCGATTCATCCACATAGACGGCATCGGATGGCGCCACCTCAGCAATCAAATCAAAGACACTTTCGGGACTAAGGGTTCCCTTGCCCACAGGAGCAGACGCGATCCTTGCACGTGCCGTTATCGCGGGCCGCTCCGTCTTTGCACTCCGCTCCGCGATCAGATGCAGCGTTGGGCCGATGCCTGCAACGAACGCCTCTCCAATCGGCGCTCGCGCAGCTTCCGCCGGATCCGAAGTGATATGGAGCAAAGTCGTCCCTTCCCGCAGAAACTGCCCCGGCTCGAACTGGTGATATCGGAAGACCGGCGCGCCAATGACCAGGATGAGATCGTGTTCGTGCAGTTCATGGGCAAGCGAGGTTACGCCCCGCCGTGAGTACACCTCGGAAATTAGGATGCCTTGTCGGAAACGGACATCGCCCGGGGGAGGGTGCAACCCACACCGGAAGGTTCTGCTTTTCCGCCAGCAAGACCGCATCTGCCTGCCCGGCCGCCGCATCAACATCCGCACCCAGCACCAGCACGGGGCTTCGGGCACTGGCCAACCGCCGAAGCAGGGTGCCGATCACAGCATCAGGCAGAGTAGTTTCCCCGGAGACCTTGCGGGCAAGGATTACCTCAAGGTTCCCTGCAACAGTGGCAGTCCAGTCATCGTAAGGAACCGAAAGATAAACGGGACCGCGAGGCGGCAACATCGCTGTGAACACGGCTTGCGCAAACGCCCTCGGAACATCTTGCGCGCTCAACAGGTTCATAGCTCCACTTAACCAGCGGACGTGGGAGCTGCCCTGCGTCGACATCGGTCAGGAGCGGCTCCACGCCGACTGTACTGCGGACCTGTTGTCCGGCGGTGACGATCAACGGCGAATGAGATGCTTGCGCATTCGCCAGTGATCCCATCCCATTGCCGGTGCCAGCAGCTGCATGCAGGTTCACAAGGGCCGGTGTTCCACTCGCTTGCGCATAGCCGTCGCCATGCCGATCGCGACCCCTTCATGAAGTGCCAGAAAGTAGCGAAAGTCAGAGGGAAAATCCGCGAGAAACGGGAGCTCGTTGGAGCCGGGATTGCCAAAGATTGTGGTGAGACCATGTTGCCGGAGCAATTGATAGACAGTTTCCCGGACGGTGGCCATTCTTCGCTCCTGAGATCATTTCATGAGATTGAATTTCGGCAGTGATGAGTGCCCTGGTGAAGCGGCGATCACTAGTGGCTCGCTTCCAGATCGATTTCGTGGATGATTGTCCGATACTCGACGAAGTCGTCCACTGGGGAGACACCGTCCAGTCGGCCGAGGCCGCTCTGTTTGTAGCCGCCCTCTTCGATCTCGGCCTAGGTGATAGCCCAGTTATTGATCCAGACCGTGCCAGCCTCTATCTGTCGCGCTATCCGGAGCGGGCGGTCGACGTCCTTGGACCAGATCGACGCGGCGAGGCCGTACTGAGAGTCGTTGGCGAGGGCGACAGCTTCTTCTTCGGTGTCGAAGGCCTGCATAACGAGCACCGGCCCGAACACCTCCTCCTGTGCAATCGACATCGAATGGTCGCTGATCTCGAGGAGCGCGGGCCGGTAGAACGCGCCCTTCGCCAACGGCCCGTCCTTGAACGGCCCGCCTCGCACAACGACCTTGGCGCCAGCGGCGATTGCAGCCCCGACCACACCGTCAACGCGTTTGACATTGGCAATATTGATCATCGGGCCCATGTCGCTCGACGGATCTGAGGCAGGACCGACTTTGACGGCTTCGAGCCGCGCCGCGAGCCGTTTACGGACAGCGTCCAGGATTGGCCGGTGGACGAGGAGCCGGCTGCCGGGTCATGCAGAACTGTCCGGCGAAGACGGTGAGCGCCTTCTCGACTTTGGGCAGCGCTTTGTCCAGGTCGCATCGTCGAACAGCAAAACAGGTGTCTTGCCGCCGAGTTCGCCACCGAAGCGCTTCATGTTCTTGGCGCAGGCCGCCATGATTGCCCGCCCGGTCCCGGAACTGCCGGTAAAGCTGATGACAGGCACATCAGGAGAGTCGATCATCGTTCGCGCGGCGCGGCGTCGACCTCGGTGCAGATGTTCACCACCCCCGTCGGTAAGACTCGCCACCTCGCTTAGGACCTCACACATCCGCGCGTTCGTCTGCGCGGTAAATCCGGGGAGCTCGCCGACGGTGGTGCAGCCCGCCGCAAGCGCCGGAGCAACGATCGGACGAACAGCACGACCGGCGAGTTCCACGGCGCAATGATGCCGGCGACGCCTGCCGCCTCGCGCAGCGTGGTCGCATAGCGTCCCGGCGAGGTCTCCATTGCACGCCCGAAATCCGCGAGGGCCAGCGCGGCATATGAACCGGAGCCTGGAAGGCACCATAGAAAGCTCGAACTGGGCTTCAGGTTTGACCTTTCCATTCTCGAGGGTGAGGATCTCGATCAAATCGTCGGCCCGCGCTTCAAACCGGTCGGCCATGTAGTTGAGCACCTTCGCTCTGAGAGGACGGTTTTTGCGCCAGTCTGTCTCTCTAAAGGCTTTGAGCGCGGCTGCGATCGCACGCGTCGCCTCCGCCTCCCCAGCTTCGGTATAGGTCCCGATCGTCTCGCCGGTGGCGGGATTGATACTCTCCCTTCGCTTGTCTGAATCCACCCACTCTCCACCGATCCAATGGTGTGCGAACATTTTTGGCGCACTCATTTTTGTACTCCTGTTATCCGGTAATTTGGCGGCGATATGTTCGGTATGAGTTCGCCCAAAGCTCGCTGGCGCGGCTCTGAGGAACCACTCACTTCTAAATGTGGGAATGCCTTCGGCTCGATCAAACCCGATAGATCGAGCAACCGAGATTCTGGTAGCGCCACGGGAAACCCTGGGGCCCGAAGATGGAAAAATCGTACTCCGAGGTCGAGGTTTTATGATAGCGACCATATCCTGCGGTTTACTAACAATATGACTGCGCTCCGCAGTGAGGCCCGCAACCCCGGGTCATGTTCTCTTGGAACAGTCAGCGGGGCTTGTAGCGCAGGCCGTCCATCACCAGGCGGAGCACGCGCAGGGCGCGTTCTTTCCAGTCGCCGTCGTTGACGAACGCCCACGTGCTCGCCGCGACCGCCAACAGCACATCCTCCGGATCGAAATCGCTGCGGATGGCGCCGCTCTTCGCGGCAGCATCGAGCAAGAGAGTCACTGCGGTCGTCATGCGGTCGCGCGAATAGGCATAGGTGTCGCTGCCCGCCTCGAAGATCGATCGCACCGCTTCCTTGAGCCCATGCTTGGCCGCGATCAAGGCCGCATAGCGCGCCAACCATTGCTCCAACGCCTTTTCCGCCGGCATCTTTTTCAGCAGAGCCGGCGCCGCAGCACTCAGCCGTTCAACCTCATGGCGGTAGACCGCCTCGACCAAGGCATCGCGAGTGGGAAAATGGCGATACAACGTGCCGATACCGACGCCAGCCCGCTCTGCCACGGCCGAGAGCGTTACTTCCCCCTCCGAGGAGGAGAACATTTTCAAGGCCGTTGCGAGCAGGCGCTCGCGATTCCTTTGCGCGTCGGCGCGGGGTGAGCGGGCAATTGTATCGGACTTGGACAAGACGGCCTCTTGTAAGCGGAGGATCCTCCGTATATAACGTTGTGAAGCGGAGCAGCCTCCGCTTGTTTCAAGATAACGTTTCGGAGGACAAAATTCCATGCCCCGATCCACTTCTCACAAAGCCTGGTTCATCACAGGCGCATCCAAAGGCTTTGGCTACGTCTGGACGGAAGCTGCACTGGCGCGCGGCGACAGCGTGGCCGCCGCGGCCCGCAACATCGGCTCGCTCGATAGGTTGAAGCTGAAGTACGGCGACCGTCTCCTGCCGCTCACGCTCGACGTCGGAGACAAAGGGGCGGTCGATGCGGCGGTTAAGCAAGCGCACCAGCGCTTCGGGCGCATCGATGTCGCGATCAATAACGCCGGCTACGGCCTGTTCGGCGCAATCGAAGAGGTCAGCGAGCAAGAGGCTCGCGCACAGATCGAAACCAACTTGTTCGGCGCCCTGTGGGTGACCCAGGCAGTGCTGCCCATCATGCGGGCGCAGCACTCCGGCCACATTATCCAGATCTCTTCCGTCGGCGGTATTTTTGCGGTGCCGACTGTAGGGCTCTATCACGCCTCCAAATGGGGCCTCGAGGGCTTCAGCCAGGCGCTGGCGGCCGAGGTGAAGGATCTCGGTATAAAGGTCACTATCGTCGAGCCCGGTGGCTTCGCGACAGAATGGGGAACGGCATCGGCGCATCGCGCTCGGCAGCTGCCTGCATATGATGCCGCGCGCGCGTCGCTCGGCAAAATTCGCACCGCATCCGTGCCCGGCGATCCCAAGGCGACCGCATCCGCGCTGTTCCGAATCGTCGACGCTGCCGAACCGCCGCTGCGTGTGTTCTTCGGCGACGCAGGCCTGCCGATGGTCAAGAGCGAATATGCGGAGCGCATCGCGACCTGGGAAAAGTGGAACGACGTGTCGCTGGAGGCGCAAGGCAATCTCGCCGATCGGAGCTGAATATTTCTGCTAAAATTTATATGCGACAAGAAGTGTGCAAGAGGCTTCTATGAACTTCGAATCACGCAATCCCGCGACGGGTGAACTGCTTGGCGTCTATCAGGAGCACGATAAGCGGGAGACCGACATCCGCCTGCAGCGCGCTTGGGACGGCTGGCGGCATTGGTCCCGCACTTCAGTACAACGGCGAATCGCCTTCCTCACGCGGCTGGCCAAGTTGCTGGAGGAGCGGGCCGAGACCTACGGCCGTCTGATCACTACCGAGATGGGCAAGCCGCTGGCGGAGTCCATAGGTGAGATCAAGAAATGCGCCTGGGCCGCGCGCCATCTCGCCGAAACGGGAGAGGCTTATCTCAAGCCACAACCCGTCGCCGGCATGCCGGCGCAGATCATCTATGAATCGGTGGGGCCGATATTCGCCGTGATGCCGTGGAACCTGCCCTTCTGGCAAGTGCTGAGGTTCTTCAACACAGCAGCAATTGTCGGTAATACCGCGATCGTCAAACACGCCGAAACAGTCCAAGGATGCGCCCAGGCGTTGGAGATCCTGGTGCGCGAAGCCGGTGGCCCCGAAGGACTCTACGTCAACCTCGCAATCCAGGTTGAGGCGTGTGCCGCCGTCATCGCCGATTCACGAGTGCGGGCTGCTACCGTCACCGGCAGCGTGCGCGCCGGCCGCGCCGTTGCGGAGGAGGCGGCCCGCGTCGGCAAGAAAGTGGTGCTGGAGCTCGGCGGTTCCGATCCATTCATCGTCCTTGAGGACGCCGATCTGGCGAAGGCCGTGCAGGTCGGCGCGGCGTCGCGCTACTTCAACAACAGCGAGGGTTGCATTTGCGCCAAACGCTTCCTGGTGGCGGAATCGCTGTTCGACGAGTTCACCAAGGCGTTTGTGAAAGAGTCCAAGGCGCTTCCCATGGGAGATCCGATGAAGGACGGCGTCAAGCTGGGCCCGCTCGCGCGCTCCGATCTCCGCAAGAACCTCCATCGCCAGGTGCTCGACGCGGTAAAGGCGGGAGCACGGATTCTCACTGGTGGCGAGATTCCCGCCGGACCCGGCAATTTCTACCCGCCGACCGTGCTGGTGGGGCTGCCGCCCGAGGCGCCGATAGCGAAGGAAGAATTCTTTGGTCCCGTGTCTATGATTTTCCCTTTCAAGACCGAGGACGAGGCGATTCGGCTGGCCAATGTCACTGACTACGGTCTCAGCGCTGCGGTCTGGAGCCGTGACCTCGGCAGGGCCCGCCGTGTTGCCGGTGAAATCGAGTCTGGAATGGTGTTCATCAACGATTTCACCCGCTCCGATCCTCGCGCTCCCTTTGGAGGCTTCAAGGCGTCAGGGTATGGGCGCGAACTCGGCGGTCCCGGCACACTCGAACTCACGAATCAAAAACTGATCTGGCAGGGCGAGTGAACAACCTGCGCCAGAGGTTTCGATTAGCGCGAATGCTATTATGCGAAGCGGAATTCGTTGCGCGCGATGAAAACTCCGAGTCGCAGGCTTGCGTCAGAAGCTGAGTTGAAATCCCCAGGGCTCGAGGATTCGATACCGGCGGCGTCATTCTGGCGATGGTGCTTGCTGTCGATCCTATTCGTATTCGGATCGATTCTAATTTACCTCGTCCTGAAGACTTCCAACGAGATTGCCGGCACGCGGTACTTCGTGCTTCCCGACGACGGCATGATTTCGATGCGGTTCGCGCGGAACCTTGCGTCGGGGCTGGGTCTGGTGTGGAACCAGGGCGAGCGCGTGCAGGGATTCACCAATCCTGCGTGGACGTTGATCATGGTGGTCGTGCATTGGACCGGAGTACCCGGCAGGCTTGCCTCACTGCCGATGCAGCTCGCGTCGGCCGCGATCGATCTGCTGACGGCGGTCTATATCTGGTGGCGCGTCAGCGATAGAACCGGCCCGGACTGGGGGATAGGCGCCGCTGCTGCATACCTCGCCTCGTCGTGCGCGATCTGTTGGGCGATATCGGGTTGGGAGACGTCGGCAATCACGCTCGGATGGGCGATTGCGCTGGATCCGGTGCTGGATGAGAACCCGCGAGCGATCGATGCGTGGCGGTCGTTGATTGTCGCAGGTCTGACGGTGCTCTTCCGGCCTGATGCAGGCTTGCTCCTCGCCGCGTTGGCTGTTTACTGGGTGTGGACGGCGAAGAGCGATGAAAGATCGAGTGTCATTGCGGCGGTGATGGTCGCCGCAGTTCCCGCGTTGGCGCTCGGAATTTTCCAGCGCGGCTATTACGGATCGTGGATTCCCAATACCGCAACACTGAAGCGGTCGGCGGGAATTCTGAGCGTGGGGCCGGGAATCGAGTACGTGCTGATGTCGATATTTCGATATCCCTTCAATGCCGCAGTAATTGCCGGTGGCATATTCGGAGCGAGCCATCTGCGCAGGCCAGCAGCAGCGCTGCTCGCCGCGCTGGCGGGCACCTACCTGATCTACGTGGTCTCAGTAGGCGGCGATCATTTCGCGCATGCTCGATTTCTGCTTCCAATTCTGCCGACAGCGACGGTTCTCGCCGCAGACGCATTGTCGAGAATCCGGATCGGGTCGGATACGCGGCGAAAATTTCTGATCAGAGCCGCCGCCGTGGCGGTGATTGGTCTCGTCGTGCTGGACTTTGGCGATGAGGCGCTGGTCGATGTGCCGTCGCAGAAGAATCTCAATCGCTATGCGTTGAACGCGGCGCTGGCGCTGCGGGATCTGTCGGCAGGGAAGAACCCCACGGTAGGAATCTTCCTCGCCGGGACGATTCCGTATTTCAATCCGTCAATTCGCTTTCATGACATGCTGGGAAAGAACGACTTGTACATCGCTCGCACCAGGGCGCATTGCGGGGAACCCGGGCATAACCGATGGGATTACGATTATTCGCTGGACCACGTGAAGCCCGACTTGATCATCACCAGCTATCCTCTCTTGAAACAAAAGCCCTCGATGCGTGAGACCGGCTTCCGTCAGGTCAGCGACTACTATCAAGACTTGTACAACCAGTCACAATTTGCGGCGCTGTATCTCGACAACCAGGTTCCGATCCGGTACGGCGGCGAAGATGTTTCTATTTACGAAGCGTATGCGAGGAAGGGCGGCGTCTTCGATCCGGCGATTGCGGCAGTTCGCATTTCGCACCTCTCGCACTGAAACAGCACGGCGAATCACCGGGGTTGCGGTTCGGGTGTGGGTTCCGAATTGGCTGGGGCGCCGGCGTACAGAGGTGCGCCACGACTCACGCGATCCATCTGATGCGAGCGATATTCGAACAGTTGCGTGATCTTCACCTTAAAAAGAGTCTGGTAGACGAACTCTCCGAAACGTCCGAACGGCGGCACGAACTCGAATCGGTCGCGCACCTGGGTCGCCTTGTCGCCCGACGTGGAAAACGTCTCGAGGTGCCGCCAATGCGCGAAGGGTCCCAGCTGCTGCACGTAGGCGAATGAGTTGGGCGGCTCGACCGACTCGACCCGCAGCCGCCATCGCATCGGGATAAAGTAGAAGTAGAATCGATACTGAATAATGGTCCCGGGCTTGATTGGCGCGGGCACCTCGTTCGTCATCCGAAATCGCATGGTCGGCGGCATAACCAGCTCGGCCGTGCGTGGATCGGAGAAAACCTGAAAGGCTTCCGCGATTGGCAGCGACACGACTGAGGTTCGCTTTACGATTCGGACTTTCACGCAGGACGATTATACGTTGCCGCCCACTTTGTGGCGCATGAATTAGTTAGTGGCGACGGAAGTGCGTGCGTGATATCGAAGACGGTGATCGGAAGTTGTGATCCGTAGTGATCGCAAAATTTACTGATCCAGTAAAAATAACCGACGAATCGGTGCACTGTGCACGTTTTGACGGTATCTACGCGAGCGACGAATGCGCTAAATGATTGGGAAACTCACTTCGCGGCGCGCTCTCTACGGTTGGATTTACGTTAAGAAAATTGGCTAAAAGAGCATTAGTTCGTTAAGACGATGCCATGAAAATCAGGCTGGCACTGGGCGAGCAGTCTCAGCGGTATCCGGATAGTTTTGCGGTCCTTTCGCTTGGACGAAAGCCGCTAACCTATGCGCGACTGCTCAGTCACTGTGACCGCGTCATTGTCGACCTGAACGGCGCGGGAATTTCGCGCGGCGACCGGGTCGCAGTCGTGCTGCCCAATGGGCCCGAGATGGCGGTTTGCTTTCTTGCGGTCGCCATGGGCGCGTCGTGCGCCCCGCTTAATCCGCTGTACCGGGAACGTGAGTTCGAATTTTATCTATCGGACCTGGCGCCGCGGGCGTTGATCGTCGAGGAAGGGACCGATTCGCCGGCGGTTGAGGTCGCCAAGTCGCTGGGCATCCGGGTCATTCGACTCAAACCTGCCACCGAGGATGCGGCGGGAATTTTCACGCTCGATCTCACGCAGTCGGATTCGTCATCGGCACCGATATTCGCAGAGGACGGAGATGAGGCTCTTGTCCTTCACACCTCGGGCACGACGGCGCGCCCGAAGATGGTGCCGCTCACGCAGGCGAATCTGACGGCTTCAGCAGGGAGTATCGCGGCGTCGCTGGGACTTGAGGCATCGGATCGGTGCCTCAACGTGATGCCGCTGTTTCATATTCACGGCTTGGTTGGCGCGCTGCTGACCACGATGGTGTCGGGCGGAAGCATCGTATGTGCGCCCGGGTTCCAGGCACCGCGCTTTCTCGATTGGTGCGATGAATTTGCGCCCACGTGGTACACCGCCGTGCCGACGATGCATCAGGCGGTGCTTGCGCGGGCGACCGAAAATCCCGCGCGCGTCGCGAACGGCAAGCTTCGCTTCATCCGATCGTGCTCGGCGCCACTGCCGCCCAAGTTGATGGCGGAGATGGAGCAGACTTTTCGCGTGCCGGTGCTCGAAGCGTACGGAATGACCGAGGCGTCGCATCAGATCTCGACGAATCCCGCGCCGCCGGCCGCGCGCAAACCGGGCTCGGTCGGGCGCGCATCGGGCACAGATGTCGCGGTGATGGATGGCGATGGAAATCTCTTAGCGCCCGACGAAATCGGTGAAATCGTTTTACGCGGTCCGGGGGTGACGGCGGGCTACGCAAATAATCCGGACGCCAATCGCACGTCGTTCATCAACGGATGGTTCCGCACGGGCGACAACGGAAAGATCGATCGCGACGGCTACGTGTTCATTACCGGTCGTCTCAAGGAGATCATCAATCGCGGCGGCCAGAAAATTTCGCCTCGCGAAATCGACGAAGTCCTCGGCACTCATCCCGCGGTCGCCAGTGCGGTTGCGTTCGCGATTCCGGATAATCGCCTCGGCGAGGATGTGGCAGCCGCGGTCGTGCTTCGCCCGGGACACGTGGCGACTGAAATCGAAATCAGGAACCACGCTGCCGATCGGATCGCGCAATACAAGGTGCCTCGTCGCATCGTTTTTCTGGATGAACTGCCGAAGGGGCCGACCGGGAAGTTGCAGCGAATCGGCCTCGCCGCTCAGCTTGGGCTCGATAAGTTGGAGACCACCTCGAGCTCCGCGAAGGGGTCGAACGAGTACGCGGCGCCGCGCACGGCGAGCGAGCGGAGGCTGGCCGACATCTGGGAGCAATTGCTGGGAATCGAACGAATCGGGGTGAGCGACGATTTTCTCGCGCTCGGCGGCGACTCGATGATGGCGGCGCTGATCATCGCACGAATCCGCGACACGACCGGCGCACCCGTCTCAATACTCGCATTCTTCGAACATCCGACTATCGCGGGACTTGCCGAGTTGATCGATCGCGGCGGCGAAGACCGTTTCCATGCGAACGATCCGATCGTTGCTGGGTCGATGAGCGGCGATTTGCCTCTCTCTTCAGCGCAGCGGCGAATGTGGTTTCTCGCCGAGCTCGAGGAGAATTCGACCGCCTACAATCGCACTAACCTCTACCGGATTCGAGGAGCGCTGGACGCGCGCGCGCTGGAGAGCGCATTCGATCGAATCGTTACGCGGCACGCCGTCTTGCGCACGACGTTCCAGAGCCGCGACGGCGATCCAGTGCAGATCGTCGAAGCGCCGGTGCCAATCGCCATTGCGCATCTCGATCTCAGCGAAATGTCCGAGGGCAATCGACTCGACGTCGCGCTCTTAGCCGCGACCGAAGCATCGAATCTCAAATTTGACCTGGCGCGCGATCCGATGCTGCGGCCATTGCTGATAAAGCTCGCCGAAGACGATCACTTGCTTGTCATTACCATGCATCACATCGCGTCCGACGGATGGTCGGCGGGGGTGTTGATGCGCGAGTTGTCCGCATTCTATGCGTCGGAGCTGACGAGCAGCGCTGCTGGCGCGGAAACTCAGGTGCTCAAACCGCTTGCGGTTCAGTACGTCGACTTCGCCCGGTGGCAATCGCGGACGACGCACGGATCGGCGACGCCGGAATTGCTCGAATGGTGGCACGAACGGCTGGCCGGCGCGCCGCCTCTGCTCGCGCTGCCAGGCGATCGCCCGCGCCCGCCGCGCCAGACATTTTCCGGCGCGGCCGAATCGTTCGTCATCTCCAGCGAGTTGACCGATCGTCTGAAGGACATTGCCCGCGGCGAGCGCGCCACCTTGTTCATGACACTGCTCGCCAGTTTTCAAACGATGCTGCATCGCTATACCGGAATCGACGACATCGTCGTCGGCACGCCGGTCGCGGGGCGGACGCGGGTCGAGACCGAGGGTATGATTGGCCTGTTCGTGAACATGCTAGCGATGCGCGGCGACTTGGCGGGCGATCCGTCGTTCCGCGAACTGATCGGAAGAACTCGCGACCGTGCGTTCGAGGCGTACGCGCATCAGGATCTGCCGTTCGACTCTGTTGTCGAGTCGCTACATCCGGAGCGCAACCTGAGCTACCCGCCAATTGTTCAGGTAACGTTCCAAGTGCGCAACTATCCGCTAGAGGATACGCGCCTCGACGGTCTGCAGGTCGAGGAGATCGACTTCGATCCGGGCGTCACGCAGTTCGATTTGAGTCTCGAGGTTACCGAGAAGTCGCGCAGTCTGTTCTGCAAGCTCATTTACAATCGGGACCTTTTCGACCGCGAGACGATCGTGCGAATGGCCGGGCACTTCCAGACTCTGCTCGGCGGTATCGCCGCCGAGCCGGACGCGCAGATCTCGCGGACTCCGATGTTGACCAGCGCCGAGCGCAACCAGTTGATTGTCGAATGGAACGACACGGGCCGCGAATATCAGCCTGAATGCGTTCATCGGCTGTTCGAGGCGCAGGTCGAGCGCACACCGGACGCAGTCGCCGTTTCATTTGAAGGCGAGCAGCTTACCTATCGAGAACTGAACGAGCGGGCTAACCGGCTGGCGCATCACCTGATGAAGGTCGGAGTGCCGGCGGGAGCGCTCGTCGCAATCTGTCTCGAGCGATCGCTGGAGATGGTGGTGGGGCTGATTGGCATTCTCAAAGCGGGCGCGGCATACGTACCGCTCGATCCCAATTTTCCGCGCCAACGGCTCGACTTCATGCTCGAGGACTCGGGCGCGCGCGTATTGGTGACGACCCGCAGGCTCGCGGGAAAATTTACCGAGAGCAGTATGCGTGTCGTGCGGCTTGAGGAGCTCGACGCGCGGATCGCCAGCGAGGCGAGAAATCCGCAGGTGCCGGTGACGCCCGACGACAATGCGTACGTCATCTACACTTCGGGCTCGACGGGAACGCCGAAAGGCGTTGAGGTCACGCATCGCAACGTCAGCCGTCTGTTCGCCGCGACTGAATCGTGGTTTGGGTTCAACTCGAGCGACGTATGGACGTTGTTCCATTCCTACGCGTTTGATTTCTCGGTGTGGGAAATCTGGGGAGCATTGCTTTATGGCGGACGGCTCGTGGTCGTTCCATTTCTCACCAGTCGCTCGCCAGGAGCGTTTTATGAGCTGTTGAGGCGGGAGCAGGTAACGATTCTGAATCAGACGCCTTCGGCATTCGTGCAGCTGATAGAACGCGATCGACTTTCAAATCACGACCCGGACCTGGCGCTTCGAACAATTATCTTTGGCGGTGAAGCACTCGATTTCGGAACTCTGAAGCCATGGTTTGAACGACACGGCGACGTCAAACCGCGGCTGGTCAACATGTACGGCATCACCGAAACCACGGTTCACGTTACGTATTTTCCGCTTCGAAGCTCGGACATTGCCGCTGGACACGGCAGCGTCATCGGTCGGCGAATACCAGACTTGCAGATCTACATATTGGACAAGCATTTGAACCCCGTGCCGGTGGGCGTGACCGGGGAGATGTACGTCGGCGGAGGGGGTGTGGCGCGCGGGTATTTGAATCGCGCAGAGCTGACGGCCGAAAAGTTCGTGCACAATCCATTTCGTTCCGAACTGTCGCGATTGTTCCGGACCGGCGACACCGGCAGATACCTTGCCGATGGGAATATCGAATACAAAGGGCGAATCGATGCCCAGGTTAAAATTCGCGGCTATCGAATTGAATTGGGCGAGATAGAATCCGCGTTGGGGCAGCATCCTGCCGTGCGTGAAGCCGCAGTCGTCGCGCAAGAGCATGGCGGCGATAGGCGGCTGGTGGGATACATCGCGGCGCGAGCGGGATCATCGCCGAGCGCTAACGAATTTCGCCGTTACCTGAATGAAAAGTTGCCCGAGTACATGGTGCCGAGCGCCTTTGCAATGTTGGAGACGTTGCCGCTCACGCGCAACGGGAAAATCGATCGGGCGAATCTTCCACCGCTCGACGGGATTGCGATCGTCGACCATCGGCAATTCGTCGCACCGCGCAATGACGTTGAACGGCGCCTGCAGGCTATCTGGCAGGAGCTGCTCGATACTCGACCGATTGGAGTCCACGATGATTTCTTTGCGGTCGGCGGTCACTCGCTGCTCGCCGCGAAACTGCTCGCTCGAATCGAGCACGAATTCAATCGGCGCATTCCGCTGGCGGCTATGTTCCCGGCGCCGACTATCGAGAGTGTCGCGGCGCGTATCGTGGGAATCGCGAAAGATCCCGAAGTGTCCGGCATCGAGCCGATTCAACCGCTGGGGTCGTTGCCACCGCTGTTCGTAGTCGGAAATTTCCCCGTGTTCAAGTATCTCGCGCTCAAACTCGGGACCCAGCGCCCGATGATTGGTCTTTCGATACCGGAAGAACTTCGAATGCGTCTGCCGTACGACCTCAAGCAACTTGCCGCACTGCAGGTGAAGTCGATCCTGACTTTGAACAAAGGCGAGCCCATTTTCGTGATTGGTTTCAGCGCCGAGGGAGCGCTGGCGTACGAAGTCGCGCATCAACTCGTCGTTGCTGGGCACGAAGTTGGCCTGGTCGCAATGATCGATACCAGCTGCCCATCGCAGCAGCGGCAGTCGCGGGCCGTGCAAATTGCGGAGGCGCTGCGTATCCATCTAAGCGCGATTCGGAGCGCCGGAATCGGGTCGGTGCCGGCCGCGCTCGGCGATATCGTGAGCCGCCTTGCGCTTCGCTTGAAGTTCCGCGGATGGAAGCTTGCAAGCCGCCTGGGTGTTTTGAGCGAGCCGCTGGCGCCCAAGCGGCCGGCCGATTTGGTGATGGCGATGGTCCTCGCAAAGCGGCGTTACGTGCCGCCGCCGTACCCGGGTCGCGTCGTGCTGTTCAAGCAAACCGTCAGCCGGGAAGGGCGTTTCCGGTTCGATGATTATGGCTGGCGCGAAGTGGTCGGCAATGGACTCGAAGTCTGCGAGATTCCGGGCGACCACCTCGCGTTGTTGGTCGAGCCCGGGGTCGACACGATGGCGGCAAAGCTCGACGCGCTGATGAAATCGGCATGCGAGGCGATGGGCGAGTCGAAAATGGCGGCGACAGGATAGCGGTACGCGCGATCGATGCCAGTATAATCGTCGGCAGCATGGACCATTCGCCAGACGCAGTAAAACTCGAACGCGGCGAAGTTCATCTGTGGTTCGCCCGCCTTGACCGGACGCCCGAGCGCCTTGCTCGCATGCGCACGATACTGAATCCGGAGGAGACGGCGCGCGCCAATCGATTTTACCAGGATGTGCATCGCAATCGCTTTATCGCGGGGCGCGCGATGCTGCGCGACCTGATCGCCGGGTACCTGGCGCGACCGCCGGCCGCGATTCGCTTCGAATACAACGAATGGGGCAAGCCCGCGCTCGCAGCGGGATTCACCGCGTGCGATCTGCGCTTCAACCTGTCGCATTCGGAGGATCTTGCGATGTATGCATTTGCGCTCGAGCGCGAGGTGGGGGTGGACATCGAGCAGATTCGCGCCGACGTTGCGAGCGAATCGATCGCCGAGAATTTTTTCTCACCATCGGAAGTCCAGGCATTGCGCGCGCTGCCACTCGCGCATCAGGCGCAAGCGTTTTTCAATTGCTGGACCCGCAAAGAGGCTTATATCAAGGCGCGCGGACAGGGCTTGTCGATCGAGCTCAACAGTTTCGACGTGTCGCTGAGGCCGGGTGAAGAGGCAAAGATTCTGCGCGGCGAAGAATCCGGCAGTTGGTCTCTGCGCGCGTTCGAGCCCGCGCCCGGCTGGGTGGCGGCGCTGGCGATGCAAGGCAGCGCGCTTCGAATCGCGGTACCTCGCTGGCTCTGAGGCGCCTACCTACCGACCGCGTGGCGCACGGTATTCAGGATATAGATGAAGTCGCGCGCCGAGGGCTCACCACCGAGCAGCGAGACTTGCGAAAGCATCTTCATCTCGTCGCTCGCTATGTTGTGAACACGCCGCAGGTGCTCGTCCCTCCTGAAATCATCCCAAGCAGAATCAGTCTTCGACTTAGTCTCGGGACTCAGCAGTGCGAGTGCGCGAGGATTGGCGAGAAAAAACAGTTCACGGCGATCGAGTCCGAGCACGTCGGCCAGAGGAGCTACAGTCTTATCGGAGGGATGGCGTTTGTCGGATTCCAAGTGGCCGACGTATGGCGTAGACGTCTTGATGCCACGGGCAGTATCCGCTTGGGTGAGGTTGAGTTGCCTTCTACGTTCCCGAATGACTTGTCCGAAACTGCGCTGTCTGGTGCGTGCCATCGATTCTATTCCCCCTGTTTGGTGTTCCACTCCCAGCCAACGCAAACCAAGCTCGACTGTGCGAACAGCTCAGTTCAGTCTATCGGCGTCGACGAAACCCTTAAGAAACTCTTCGAAAAGTTGTTTGACTCTCGCTGGATCCTGGTCGACGATCAGGCGACCAGGATGGTGCGCCAGAACTACGGCGGATTTCTTGCTGCCCACCGCGCAAACATAGAGCACATGTTCCGGATTGATTAGAACCTCTTTGTGGTTGGACGTTAACCCTTGTACGAACACGATATGTTTTACCCCCATATATGAAGCTTAATAACGTTTTCACAGAATGCCTAAGAATTCACTGGCTGTCAAGAAGCTGATGGATTACATCCACAATTTGTTAATAATGGACAAACTCAACGTTGTCGTTAGAAGATTCTCTCCTTCGTCGAAGAAATCAGAACCCGTAAAACGACTGTCCAGATGACGAGTCTGAGGCCAGTAGCGCGTGCAATCGCGGCAATTTCGCTAAGAGAGGAAGCCAGCCGCACCCCCTGAACTTTCCAGCCTTACGCTATTCGGCGTACGGTGCAAAAATATTCCCGGATGACTGCCTGGACATCACGCGCCCTGATCATTGCGCAATCAGTACAATCCAAATCCAATGCGATCGTTGAGTTCCCTGGCCGTTAGCGAATAACCGACCGGCGGAGCAATTGCAGCATATGTACTCGAAACGGACGTTAGTGCGGTTCGTCATACTCGCGATATTCGGTCCGCTCGCAATGATCGTCACAGTCGCGAGTGTGGCGGCGCAGAACCTGCCGCCGCCGGGCGCGTACCAGGCGATTCCGAATTTCACCGGTGTCGGCGCCGGCCTGCAATTCCGCCAGGCGATCAACGATCGTTTTTCCGGCGCGCAGCGGGTGGCGCCTGCAATCGCCACCGTCTCGTTCGCAAATCTCCCGCTCGAGCAGGACGGCACGCTGCTCTATTGCGAGGACTGCAAGCTGACCTCGCCGTGTGTGGCAAGCGGAACCGGCGCGTGGGCGCTGGGGGCGCGCGGTCATTGGTCATGTGCGAGCGGTCCGCTGGAGGCGAGTCTCAACGCCAACGGCAACAAGATGACGAACCTCGCGAATGGGACGGTGAGCGGCGACGCGTTGGATTTTGGTGAGGCGGCGGGCAACGATCTCGGCGGCACGTTGCCCAACCCGATCGTTCAGACCGTGCTCGGTGGCAGGCTGCCGCTATACGCGAGTGAATTGAACGCGTCGCTCAATGACTCGGCGCTATCGAGCTTCGGCGCCGCGACCACGGCGATAGGGCAGCCCGCGGCCAACATGACACTGAACAAACCTTCGACCGTCGTGCCAGGCAATACCATGATCATGGCCTACTACGGGCAGAGCGCATCGGCCCCGACACCGCCGACGGGATGGACGCTGATTCGCAGCGATTCGTGCGCGGGCGGCGCGCTGGCCAGCTACTACAAGGTCGCGGGGGGCAGCGAGCCGAGCAGCTATACCTGGACGTCGACGTCTGCCTATTACGCTGCGGCGCTGATAGATGTGGGCGCGACGGCGTCGAATCCGGTCGATACAATTTCGCCGATCGCATGCGGTGGCACGCCGACAATCGCCGGGCTGAGCACGTCGGCAGAGCCGGAAAACGTAATCGTGATCGGCGCGGGCGCGAACGGCAACATCAACCAAGTCGGTTTCAGCCAGGGCGCGTTGGCGGTGTTGCAGCCGGCATCGGGCGGCGTGCCGCTCTCAATCGGATATCTGACGTCGAACTATTCGACTTCGCCGGCAGTCGCGCTCACCGGCGGCGGAGCGGCCGAAGTGGCGCAGATGATCGCAATCAAACCTGCGAGCACCTACACCGGCTCGCCGGTGCTGCAGGGCGACGGCTATGTTGAACTGACCAAGCTGCATGGGAGACTCGGCGCCGATTCGTCTATTTCGCACTTCAACATCAACGGCGATTTCAACGTCAAGAATCCAATCTACGGCGCGAAGGGGGACGGCCTGACTGACGACACCGTCGCGATCCAGGCCGCGTTGAATGCGGCGTGTGCGCAAGGCGCCTTGGCTAGCAGTTCAGAGACGCTGCTGTTTCCGGCGGGAACTTATGCGACCTCATTTCCGATTCTGTCGAATTGCGGCACTCCCGTTCTGTTCAGGGGCGAGAGCGAGAACACGGCGGTGATCAAGGCCGTCAGCGGTGCGCTGTTTCCGGTCGTCATGCACGACGGCAAGGGCTACCTGGCGAATATGATCACGGCGGCTGGAGGTTCTCTGACTGGAACGTCACTCGCAAGCGGCCCGGGGTCATCGCTGGTTTGGGGCGCAAGCTCGCAACAGTTCTACGACCTTGAAGATGCGGCGAACGGCGTCGGCCCGTATTCGCTGAGCGGGGCGGGTGCGTTCAGTATCGAAGGCTTTCTGAATTACGCGGGCGGCGCGCCCGGCGATATTTACATCGCGCAGAGCAACGGCGACGACTTGAACCTGCCCAACAATGCGTCGAGCGCGATGCAACTGTTCCTGGTGCCGGGATCGCCGAACAAAATTGCCGGCTGTATCACGACAAGCGTCACCGGATTTACCTGCACGGGCGCGGGCGGCAGTATCACGGCGGGCACCACCTACGAATTCGAATGGAGCTACGACGGGTCGACGCTGCGCGTGTTCGAGGGACTTCCGGGCGGCACCACTACCCTGGCGGGCAGCGTCGCCGCGACCGGCACGATCGTGCAGAAGCCGAGCGAAGTGTTCGCGCTGGGCGACGGCGGCAGCGGCCTGATCATGACCGGCGAGAATCTGCAAACCAACGCGCACTGGATCGGCCAGCTCGATTCGATTCGTCTCTCGACCATCGCGCGGCACGCGGCGACCTACACGGCGCCGACGGCGAAGTTCGCGAGCGATGGCAGCACGGTGCTGCTGCTGAACAACGAGAATCAGAAAGATATATTCGTGCAGGCCTCATACGTTGGAGGTCTGGGCGCCGTGGGTGCTGGGCCGCCGGTGTGGATGCCGCTTCACTCCAACGCGCTGGCGGGCGGAAATACGCATGGCGGCTTTTTCAATCTCTCGATGTCGGGCGGCAGCTACAGCGTGTTGGCGATCGGCGCGTTGTACACGACCTTCGATCACGTGAACGCGGGCGGCGCCGCGCACTACGGGATCAAGATGTTCAACAACTGCTACGGCCCGCGCTTCGAGCATCTGACGGTCGTCGCAAATCCGTTCGCCGAATCGGGCCTGACGCTTTCCGACAACTCCGGACTGGCGCAGTTGACCTGGATTTTTCAGACCGGCAGTTACTACGGGATGCAGATGGTCGACGCGGGCGGCACTTACTCGATGCTGTTCCTGAATCCGGGCTCGAGCCAGGTAGCCGGGATGGATATCGCATCAACCGACCTTTTTCACAGCTACTCGATTCACGAGCTGGCCATCGATTTCGAGAGCGGCGGATCGCAAGTGCCGGTGAAGCTGTGGGGCTCCGGCAACTACCAATTCTACGGCGGCGATTTTCAGCCCGGCACCAACAATTCGCTTGTCGTCGCACCGGGCGGTGTGGGCTCGTCGTTGGGGCTGACCTTGTTCGGCGGCAATGTCGTGACGAGCGGGACCGCGCCGCTGATTAGCTGGAAGGGCGGCAATCCACCGGCGACGCCCGCCATGTGGATCAATCCAACGATCAACGGCGGTCCTCTATCCGCCTATAGTGGCGGCCTTTCGGACAACCCGGCCTATGCGCAAGCGGTGGGCGACGTGACAATCATGCCGACCAAAACTGTCGCGACGCTGCCGGCCTGCAATGCGGCGTCGAAAGGCTGGAGCGTTCAGATCAAAGACTGCAACGCGAACTGCACGACCTATCTCGGCACGAGCTTCACGGGCGGCGGCACCACGCGCTCGACGGTGCAGTGCAACGGCACCGCGTGGGAGCTTCACTGACGCGCGTGAGGATGGGGCAGGTGGACTAGACTCGTCAACTGTACGAAGATTCCGCGGGCCGATGATCTTCAATACCTTCGAGTACTACCTGCTGTTTCTGTTCCCGGCCGCAATCATGTTCAAGCTCGCAGCGCGCGCGATGCGGCCGTGGGTTCTGATCGTGTCGGCGGGCGCCTTTTACATTCACTTCTCGCTGAACGGATTCGGCGGCGTGGCGGGGGCGTGTTGTCTGACGATCTTCCTGTGGGAGAGCGCATTCAGCCGCCTTTACCGTCCGGCCGCATGGATTTGCTTCGTCGGCGTGCTGCAAAGCGTCGTGTTTCTCGCAGTCTTCAAGTACTGGAATTACCTGACCGGGCTCGTATTCAGCTTATCGCGCACCAATCCGCTGCACTGGCACGGCGCGTTCCTGCCGCTCGGCATTTCTTTTTTCACGTTCGAGTTCATCCATTACGCCGTCGATCGTTATCGAGGAAAGACCGAGGCCGGTGCGCTGAGCGAGTACTTGGCGTTCATCATGTTTTTCCCGACGATGGTGGCCGGGCCGATCAAACGCTATGAGGACTTTCTGCCGAAGCTCCGCGTGGCCGAGGCGAATGCGCAAGACCTCAAGATCGGGACTACGCGCATCCTGACCGGGTTGGTGAAGAAATTTGCGATTGCGGATTTGATGACCGCATTCACCGTTCACCTGAACGCGGACGACATCGTCAAGGCGAATCGTTCAACCCTGCTGCTCTGGATATTCGCTTACGGCGTGAAAATATATTTCGACTTCGCCGGCTATTCCGACATCGCCATCGGATCGGCCCGGCTGTTCGGGCTCAAGGTGCCCGAGAATTTCGACTGGCCGTACTTTCGCACCAACATCTCGGAGTTCTGGCGCAACTGGCACATCTCGCTTTCGAGTTGGCTGCTCGACTACGTGTTCATTCCCCTGGGCGGATCGAGAGTCGCGCCGTTTCGCATCTACTCGAACTTGATCGTCACGATGTTCGTGAGCGGCGTCTGGCACGGCGCGGGAACCAACTTCGTCGTATGGGGCTTGTGGCACGGCATGATGCTCGCGGCGCATCGCGCGTGGCGGACAATCCGTGGCGCGGCAGAAGAATCAGCGATTCGCGACGTCGGTGCGGGCATCTTCACGTTCGTATCGGTAAACCTCGGTTGGGCGTTCTTCTGCATGGAACTCCCGACCGCGCGACTGTTCTTTTCGCGGTTGATTTTTGTATGAGCGTTGAAACGTTACTTTGGATCAAGCACCTCATTGACTACGTCGCCGGCGCGGCCGACGAGCCGCCGCCTGGCGCACCGAGTTTCGTGACGAGCGCGGTGTTTGTCGGAATATGGTGGGCGGCGCTGCTGGTTATGATAACGATCTTTTCGGGACAGACTTCGAAGTTCATCTACATTGATTTCTGATCGTTTATCGAACCCGAACCCTTCCCTGCGCCGCGTGATCGTTTCGTTCTCTGTCGCCGCCGCGCTCTTCGTTGCCTTCAATATCTCGGTGGCGTGGATGGCGCGAAACTCGGTGCCGCGGCAGTTGTTGCGGCAGATCGATCGTACGCGCGGCGTGACTGATATCGCGCTCGGAAATTCGCTGATGTTCTCGGGATTCGATCCCGACGCCTATGATCGGGCGCTTGCCGCGGATCCCGTAGTTGCTATGAACGCCGGCCTGGGGGCATCGTCGGTGGTCGAGCATCTAGAGATCCTGAGCCGAGCGCTCGAGCGCGACGACTCGATCCGCGTTGCGATTTACGGATTCTTCGACTTTCAGCTCACCGATCCGCCAGTCGCCACGGTCAGCGACCTGTTTGGCAATCGCGCAATCAGCTACTACGCGGCGCCGGCGATCGCGTTGCAGTTCTACGAGATGCCACTGCGCGATCAAATCGAGTTCCGGCTTCTCCGCCACGTTCCGGTGTGGGTCGATCGCGGCGTGTTGTGGTCCGAGGTCGAGAAGTTGCGGCGCGCGATGGGGCAGGTCGGGATGCCCGCGGTTGCAACCAATCAATTCGGCCGCGCGGCGGACTTTGCGCGGCTCGAGGCAAGTTCGCCGGCGGAATTCGAAAAGGAATGCCGCCTCGCGATCGACGGAGCGCGCGGACTGAGCCGGCCCATTGTCCAGCTGATAGCAGACGCTAGGGCGCATGGCGCGCGAGTAGTGATCGTCGAAATGCCGCTGCCTCCAGCGCACCAGCAGAAGTTCTACTCGCTTCCAGCCTGGCAGGAATACAGGAAGTACATTGCGGATCGGATTCGAGATTGCGGTGCCGATTACATACAGGCGAGCGACTGGATTAACGACCCGTCCGAATTTCAAGATCCTTTGCATATGACGGAATCGGGCGCTGCCGAGTTCAGCCGCCGCCTCGCGGCGACTATTCATCCCCGCTGAAGCAAACTTGGCTAATTAAAATCTCTGTTAACTCGGAGTTTACAGACCTGTCCTTACCTGCTTAACTGATTCCAGCTTTCGCGAAAATCGCCGTATCCCTTCCAACTGCAGAGTCGAAAAACCCGCTGCCGGCGGCGGGTTTCAGAGCCGAAGTGGCTGCTGGAAATTGCTTGCTCAGGCCGTCGGAGAGCAGGCGCGACAGTTAGGTCCATGGGAGGCTCGTATGATGCTCCGTCCCGCCACTGCTGTTGACCGTCTAATCGAAGCCTCCCGCGGTTATCGATTTCTCGGCAAATTCCGCCTGCTTGATCCATTCGTTCGCCACGATGGTGAGAAATGTGCAACCGTCTTTGGCTACGAAATGAGCCTCGATCTCGGCCGAAAGGTGCAGCGTGACGTTTACATCGGCAACTACGAACGCGCCGAGACCAGACAGGTTCGCTCTTTTCTGAAACCGGGAATGACCGTGTTGGATATCGGAGCGAACGTGGGCTACTACACGGCGCTCGCTGCGCGGATGGTGGGGACGGATGGCCGAGTCTTCGCGGTTGAGCCTTACTCACCCAATTTTATCCGGCTCGATGGCTGGATTCGGAACAATCATGTCGGCCAGGCCCGGGCATTCAACTTTGCCTTGGGCGGCGCACCCGCGAGGGCGCAAATGTTCTCCGCGTTCGCGGACACGGACGCGCCGGTGCTGGTCGCGCACGATCAACCCGGCGTTGGGACGGTTGAAGTTCGAACTCTCGATTCGTGTCTCGATGAATGGAAGCTGGATCGAGTTGATTTTCTTAAACTCGATGTCGATGGATCCGAAACCGCCGTACTGGCGGGCGCTTGCGATACGTTGGCCGCCCACAAGATAAGGGCTATCCTGTGCGAGTTTTCTCTCGAATGGCTGGCGCAAGTCGGTAGCAGCGCCGAAGCGCTTTGGGCGACGCTGGTGAGGGCGGGCTTCGAGCCAGTGTGGCCAAGCTCCAAGATGCCGTCGTCTTCACTTTTCAATCAATTCCTCGTGTGTGATTTTTGAAACGAGGCCAATCTCAAATTCAAATGACTCCGCTCGCGCCCGTCAATCGCTATGTTTCGCGGCTACTGCTGGTGGCCTGCGTTCTGGCAGGTGTGAAGTTCGTCGTTCGCGGTCCGATGCGGAGTGGATCGAACTCGGGCGACTTCAGGGCCGTATATTTGCCGTCGCGGGCATGGAGCCAGGGGCTCGACCCTTACAATTATTCCGTCATGGTCCAGCAGTGGCGGGAGGCCGGAGGCTTAAGGGCGGATCTCCCCTCGCACTTCACCTCGCCTTCGATATACCCGCCCACTGCGCTGCTGCTGATGAGTCCATTTGCCAGATTGCCGTGGCGCTACGCATGGAGAGCGTGGTGCGTCGTGAACCTCGCCGCTCTCGCAATTCTGCTGATATGCGTGCATCGCCTGGCAGGATTTGCCTGGCTCGAAACTCCAAGTCTCTGCCTGATAGCGGGCACGCTGGCGCTTGAACCCATCTCGACTGCGGTGATGCTCGGACAGACCGCTGTGATAATCGTCGCGATAGGTTCGCTATCGCTGGTTGCGGGGTCGCGAGGCGCAGACGCCAGCAACGGTGTATTGGCTGGAGTAATCCTGGCGCTGAAGCCGCAACTGGCGGCAGCTTTCCCGGCGCCTTACGTTCTTGCGCGGCGATGGAGAGCGTGCGCGTTTACCGCCATAACGATTATTGCGATTGCCGCGCTCGCCGTGTGGCGACTGAATGGGCAACACGCGTGGTTCGCGAACTATCTCGACAACTTGCGATACGCCTTCGGCCCCGGCGGCGCCGATGATCCCGGGCCGGCCAACCCTTATCGCGCCGGTCTGATTAATCTGCGGTTTCCTCTAAGCACGTTTGTCGCGAGCCGAACTGCTGGAGAGATAATCGCTTGGGCGATCGGATTGGCATTGGCTGCGCCCGCGCTGGTTGCGATGGCCAGGCGGCCAACTGGCATCGCGTTCATGCATTCTTTCTCGGTGCTGATCCTGGTCCAGACGCTGGTGCTCTTTCATCGCAACTATGACGCGGCGGTGGTGATCTTTCCGTTCGCCTGGGCGTTGTCTGCCGAGGTTCCATGGAGCCACCGGTGGCCGGTGCTGTTCACGGTGGGGCTGTTCTTCCTGCCGTCAGGGGCGGCGCTGGCAGCGGCAGCTAATGTCCATTATGTGCCGCAGTGGATTGCATCCAGCACCCTGTGGGAAACGATCATTCTGCCGTATCAAGCGTGGGCGCTGCTGATCATGGCGGGCTGGCTGTCCTACTGCCTGGTGCGTCCGGAGAACGGAGTTGCCGCTATAATCTCCGCCGACCGGCAACGACGCCCGATTGCGACTGGCGGTGTTCATCAATAAAATCTGCGATCGGCTGGATCAGACGTTTGGGGGTGAGAGACGGTGGGGGTTGCTTGCACAGAGCACAATGGGGAGAGCGTCGCGAATCATAGGTAATACCGAAGAAATTGCGCGATATTCGCTGAGCTAGCGTTGCGATGATCGTATGTTGGTAATATTGTGCTCTTTTAGCTCGTCTAGGCACTTCTCAAATTAACCGAGAGACGTGCGGATGAAACAAGACAGCATCGGGCTTGGTCAATTCTGAAGACTGATTGGCAAGCGGGCGTTTAGCGAACTGGTGGCAGATTTGAGCGTCCATTGGTTTATCGCGAACCATAGGATGGCGGACGCGTGCCCGAGTGAAATACGCGGCGTTTCGCGCCGCGACAGCGGTCGATTTCGGAACAAAATTTGAAGTGAAGACGATAAAGCGATCAGCTCGATTTCTCGCCCGGGCGTTTGCTGCTGTAGCCGCGATCACGTTGATCGCTTGCGCCAGCGCCAAGCCGCCAATGCAGCCGGTGCCGCAGCCGCCGGCCGGTGTTCCGCTGACGGATCCCCGCGTTCCGAGTGTGGCGAATTCCCCTGCCAATCAAGAGCGCCTCGAGGCGCTGTGGGAGAAGCGCTCATCGTCGACGACAACCTCGACGGACTATCCAATCGGCCCCGGCGACGTGATCGAAGTGGAAGTGCCGGGGGTCGATGATTTGAAAGATCGGACGGTTCGGGTCAGCGGCAGCGGTCAGATCGAGCTCCCACTGATCGGGGTTATCGATACCACGGGCCTAACCGAATCCGGACTGCGCGACAGTCTGAAGGCCGCGCTGGGCAAGTATATGTACAACCCCCAAGTGGACGTATTCGTCAAGGAGTACCATAGTAGGCAGGTCGCCGTGGTCGGAGCCGTGCACAGTCCCGGGCTGGTAGTGTTGACCGGTGGGGGCGAGTCGATTCTGGACGTGCTTACTCAAGCCGGAGGATTGACGCCGGACGCAGCGGACGAGATTGTAATCCTGCCCGAGGTAAAGGGCGGGGGCGAGAAACTCAAGCAGATAGCGGCGTCAATGTCGGGCAGCGGCAATGATTCCGGCAAGCCCGCGGCGGACGTGCAGTCTGCCACCGGAACGACGCACGAGACGCAAGCCGAGTCCACCCAATCGACACAATCCGCGCCCATGCAATCGGGCGGTGGCACGGTCGATCTGGCGGCGCTCGAAGAGGAAGTGAGCAACGGCCCCGCCGTGATCATACCGCTCAAAACCGCGATGAGGGGTAGCGCGAAATACATGAACATGCCGGCCAATCCCGGCGACATTATCGTGGTCCCCGGCGGCGGCAACGTGATGGTGACCGGCTGGGTTTACAAGCCGGGTTACTTCGGGGTCGGATCGGGCCTGACGGTACTCGGCGCGGTGGCCTCGGCGGGCGGTGCGATGTTTGCGGCGAATACGTCGGAAGCTACGCTGATCCGCAGCGACGGCGCCGGCAACAAGATTTCGCTGCCGGTGAATCTGGACAAGATCGCCACAGGCGAGGCGCCCGATATTCCGGTGCGCGCCAACGACGTTGTCGATGTGCCGTACTCGGACGTGAAAATCGGGCCGTACGTGTTTTACAACATCCTGACGCGCGTGCCGCTGCCGACCTACGGTTTCTAATGCTGAACAGACGATGACCCAACCTTCGCCATATTTTATTCGCCGGACCTCGGCTCCCGAGGAAATTGACCCAGCCGACAGCCGCGTCAATTTCTTCGAAGACGACGAGGGCCGGATAGATTTCAATCAGTACTGGCGGACGATCAGAAAGCACTTGTCGATGATCGTCGCGATTTTCGTCGCCGTCACGCTGCTGACCTTGATCAAGCTGCTGATGGAAACGCCGATGTACACGGCCCAGGCGACGATCCTGATAAAGCCGGGCACGCCGCAGATCTTCGGCAACCAGGTCTCAGCCAACAACGAGGACAGCGGAGAACAGACCGACGATTTCGATACTTACAACAAAACCCAGTACGAGATTCTGAAGAGCAGAAGCCTGGCGGTGAGCGCGATCAGAGATCAAGGACTCGAGAAGGTGCTGACGCCAAACGCAGGCAAGCCGAGCGCCGGAGTGTTCGGCTCGATCAAGCATTTCATCAAGGGTCTGTTCGGTCGATCATCGAGCAACCAGCCGGTGCCCGCGCAGCACTCGGGGCCGGACGAGGAAGCGGCCGCAATCGGCGTCTATCGGTCCGAGCTGGTGATCAAGCCGGTAACGGACACCAGCCTGGTCAATATCGTTTTCACGACGCCTAACGGGAACCTGTCGGCGCAGCTGGCCAATGCGCACGCGCACGCTTACATCCGACAGGGAATCGAGTTGCACAGCCAGGCGAATGAAGAGGCGCAAAAGTTTCTCGAGACCAAGCTGGTCGAGCTGAAGGAAAAACTGCAGAAGTCCGAGTATGCGCTCAACCGATATCGGCGCGACCAGGGAATCGTGCCCGGTCTCATGTCGCTCGACGGCAAGGAGACAATCGTTATCGACCGCCTCTCCGTGCTCAGCAAGGATCTGACAGACGCCCAGGTGAGCCGCCTCGATCTCGAGTCGCAGGTCCAGATGGTGCGCGACCATCAGTACGACGCGCTGCCGCAAGTCCATGAGGACAAGATGCTGTCGGAGCTGCGGACCAACTTCGATGCGCTGAACACGGAATACGCCGGGATGGCGAAGCAGTTCAAACCGGACTACCCGCCGCTGGCTCAGCTGCAGGCGAAAAGAAATCAGCTGCAACACGACATGGACGAGGAAATCCATCGAGCGACCGCCAGCATCGAGTCGGCCTACAAGGAGGCTCTGGGTAAAGAGGCCAAACTCCAGGACGAGATGAACAAGAGCCGCAGCAATGCGCTGGGACTCAACGACGCGGCAGTCGAGTACGCGATTCTACAGCGCGAGGTGGATACCAATCGCGATCTGTACAACAGTGTGCTGCAGCGAATGAAAGACGTTGGGCTGGCGGCTGAAGCGCGCTCCTCGAACGTCGTGATCGTCGACGAGGCCGAGCCTTCGACTTCGCCGTCGAGCCCCAGGATAGCGCAGAGCGTGATGACTAGTGCGGTGTTGTCGCTGGTGGGTGCAATCGCGCTGGCGTTCTTGCTCGATTTTCTCAACAACCGGCTCAAGACGCCCGAGGAAGTGGAGCAATACCTGCGCGTGCCCAACCTGGCGGTGGTGCCGCTGTTCTCCTACATGGAAGAAAAAGCGCGCAACAATCGAAGGGGTGCGCAGCTGCCGAAGCCGGACGCCGAGACCAATTCGATTCCTGCGCTTTCGCCTCGCGGGCATCCGCGCGAACTGATCGGCGCGTCGAATCCATATTCGGTGCATGGCGAAGCGTATCGGACGCTGCGCACCGGAATCCTGCTGTCGCGCGCCGGTGCGCCGCCCAAAGTGATCCTGATGACCAGCACGACCAGCGGCGAAGGCAAAACGGTGACTGCCACCAACACTGCAGTCTTGTTTGCCCACACCGGCGCCAAGGTGCTGTTGATCGACGCCGATCTGCGGCGCCCGCGATGTCATCGCGTGTTTGGAATCGACAAGGAGCCGGGGCTGACCGAGGTGCTCACGGGCAGGCGCGACGTTTTCGAAATGATTCGACCGACCCAAGTGGACGGTCTTTCGATGCTCACCTCGGGATCGCTGCCGCCGAATCCGACCGAGCTGTTGGGCTCTGACAAGATGAAGCAGGTACTGACGGTGGTGGCCGGGAGTTTTGATTTCGTCGTTATCGATTCGCCGCCGATATTGCCGGTCAGCGATTCGATTTTGCTTTCAACAATCGTCGACGGGGTCGTGGTGATCGTCAACAGCGCGAAGACCGCCAAGCAGCAGATCAGAGTTGCCTGCGCGCGGTTGAAATACGCGCGCTCGAAAATATTCGGAATCGTGCTGAACAAAGTGAATCTGCAGAGTCCGGAATACAAGTACTACAAGAATTATTATTTCCACTACACGAACGAAGTTCTCGAAGGCAACGAGGACATCTCGATTCCGACTGACGAGCTCGACTAGCTCGCCCCGAAAAGACACGGCCCGCCGCCCGCCTCGTCACCCGGTCCGGCGCTAATTGCGCATCGTCGACAGAATATTTCAGGCGCTGCTGGTCGCCATGATTTTCCTGGCGCCAATGGCGTTCGGGTCGGTCTATCCGTGGGCCTACCGGCTGGCCGAAGCGGCGTGCTTCGCAATGTTCGCGCTGTGGATGCTGAAGCTGCGGATGCTCGCGAACGTCGGGGCCGCGTCGGCGCAGTCCGACGCGAAGCTGATGAGCTCGCTCGCGCTTCCACTGGGACTGCTGCTGGTGTTCGTCGCGTTTCAGTCGGTGCCGATCCCGCCCGTGGCGTTGCACGTCATCTCGCCGGCGACCTATTCCCAATACTCGCACATTTTTTCGGACTGGCCCCGCCGCGCGCCGGGCGCTGACCTGGTCACGATCGTCGAGCATCAGAGCGCGCCTTCCACGCAAGCAAAGCTCTCTGCCGCGAGTACCGCGGCGCCGAGTCGGCCGGCGGGCGAAACGAAACGGCCGGTATCTTCCGTCGCGGTGCCGGTGATTTACTCGACCCGATGGCGGCCGCTGACTATAGCGTGGCCGCTGACGACCACCGGCCTGATCGGCGCGCTTGCCTTCGCGACGCTGTTGTTCGCAGTCGCGTTCTATCCGGCAGGAGACGGGCGCGGCGGACGGGCCGGCCTGGAATTCACCCGCGTCATAATGATCGCTGTGCTTGTTTCCGGCCTCATCATCGCCCTGGTCGGGTTGATCCAATGGGCGTTGTGGAACGGCAAGATTCTCTGGACGATGGTGCCGTTGGATTGGGGCGCACCGGATCCGGCAGCACGGCGTGCGTCGGGGCCCTTCGTCAATCCCGATCACTTTGCCGGATACTTGGCGATGATCTTTCCCTTCATGCTGTCGGGCGCCGTGTTCGGCGGCTTTCCGGCGCATTCCAACGCAGGTCCGGCGACGCGAATATCATGCGGGGTCAGCGCGTTTCTGATCTTCACGGCGGTGGCACTCAGCCAATCGCGCGCCGGATGGATGGGTTTGGCGATCGGAACGGTTGCGCTGTTTTTTTTCGTGCAATCGCGGCCGCGGACGGCCGAAGATTCCGGCGCGGACAAAGTGACTGCCAGACCGTTGCGGACGTCGCTCGCGCTGCTGGCGGCGATGGTGTTGCTCGCTTCGATGTTCATCGGCGGGCAGGGGCGCGAGCAATCCGCGCGACGCGTGGGAGTCACGGTGTCGCAGGGATCGGATTTGGGCGACCGCTTGGCAGTCTGGTCCAAGACGCCGGCGATAGTGCGCGAGTTCCCGCTGTTCGGAGTCGGGCTCGGCGCATGGCCCGAAATTTTTTACCGCCATGAGCCGGCGCCGCGCTCCGACCTGCTCTACAATGCTGCGCATAACGACTATATCGAGCTGCTGATCGACCTCGGTCTGGTCGGCATCGCGCTGCTCGCATGGTTTGCAGTTCGGCTGGCGGCTCGTCTGCGAGACGCTCTGCGGACGGTCCCCCGGCATCTGCTCCCTGCACTCGCTGCGATGACGGCGGGACTGATCGCAATGGGGGCGATCGAGTTCTTCGACTTCGATCTCCAGATACCAGCCAATCTGATCGCATTCGCGATCCTCGCCGGACTCGCGCTCAGGATGAGCATTCCGCCCGATCCGCCCAAGGAGTGGCCGCGACCGGTGCGCGCGGAGGGCGGCCCTTGGCGCGAGCGAATTATCTATCTTCCGATGGCGGGAGCATTTGGCTTGGCCATTTTTGCGATGACTCAAAGCGGACGGCCTTATCCGTTCGATATTGCGGTGCCCGCTTCTGTCAGCGACGCGCGGAACTTGCTGCTAAGCTACCCGTATAATCCCGAAGCTCATCACCTGACGCTCGCGCGCTTCGGCGACGCGATGAAACCTGCGATGCGATCGCGCGGACTCGCCACCTGGGAGTGGCTCGATCCCACCGATCCGCACGCGCGCGACGTCTATGCGCAGGACCTGCTCGAGCAGGGCAGGCGCGCCGATGCGATGCGGCAGATCAGCGAGTCAGTATTCGTCGCGCCGGTCGCGGCTTCGCATACTTATCTCAGCCCGCGAATCGCGCCATGGCTGCCCGACGACGAAAAACTCGCAATCGAAGATGGCCTTCAGCGCGCAGTGAGTTCCGGCTTCGACGGCTCGGTCGCGACGCTGGGGGACTTTTACGAATCGGTGGGCAAGTCACGGGAACGGGCGGCGATGCTGACGCAGGCGGCCGCACGCGAGAACGATCCGACGCATCGCGCTCAATATCTGCGCGACGCGGCCGACGCTTATCTGAGCAGTGGACAGATGGATAGCGCGGCCAAGGTGCTGCAGCTCGCAATCGATGCGGCTCCCGACAACGCGGACAATTACGCCGAGCTGATTGGGCGAGTGCTGGCGCCTCGCGGCCAATTCGCACAAGTGCAAAGCCTGATGTCGCAGGGAATCGATCAAGGCGCGGACGCATGCAAGCTCGCGCTGAGCGTGGTCAACGCCGCAAATGCGCTCGGCCGCAGCGACTTCGCCGAACAGGCGCTCGACACTGCGCTCAAAGCGGATGCGACGTCCTTTGACTGCACGATGGCGATGGGCGAGCTGTGTCTGGCCAGCGGCAGGAATGCGCGCGCGATGCTGCTGTTCGGCAAGGCGACGGAGCTGCGGCCGGATTCAGCCGTCGCGTACATGGAGCTCGGCACAGCAGCCGACAAGAACTACGACTACTTCAACGCCGAGAAGGCCTACGATCGCGCGGCGTCGATCGACCCTCGAAACCCCGACGTCGCGGAACGGCTTGCGGGATTCAAGCGCAAGATGGCCGACGCCGCGGCCGATCAGGATCATCCCAAGGATATGCCGATCGACCCTCCGTCCCCGGACGCGCAGGCGTCTCCGGCCGCGGATCCCATCGCTCCTTGAAAAGACGGCAACTCATATGTGTGGCATCGGCGGAATAATCGGAGCGCGGGATGAAGGCGGCGTGTTTTCGCGCCGTATGCTCGCCGCCTTGCGCCATCGCGGACCCGACGACGAAGGCATGATGCAGCCGGCGCCGACCGTGTCGTTGGTGCATGCGCGGCTCTCGATTTTCGATCTCACGCCCGCGGGACATCAGCCGATGACGGACCGGCCGGCCGGCGACCCGAGCGCGCTGTGGCTGGTATTCAACGGTGAGATTTACAATTTCAAGGAACTCGAGTCCGAGCTCGCCGCGCACGGCCAGGTTTTTCGAACTCGATGCGACACGGAAGCAATCCTGCACAGCTACCGGACTTGGGGCGAAGCGGCGATACCGCGCTGGCGCGGGATGTTCGCGATAGCACTCGTCGATCCGGCGCGCGGAGTCGGCTACCTGGTGCGCGACCGACTGGGAATAAAGCCGCTGCTGACGTGCCGGCTGCCGGGAGGTGCGTTGGCGTTCGCGAGCGAACTTCGCGCCTTGCTCGCGCTCGGGTCCGAAGCCGTTTCGAGCGAGGTCGATCCTGCCGCAGTCGAAAGTTTTTTGGCGCAGGGCGCTGTCCACGGCTACGCGAGCCTGGTCAAGGGCGTGACGATGTTGCGGCCGGGCGAGATGCTCGCTGTCGATCTCGCGACCGGCAAAGAGTTGCGCCGCTCGACCTACTGGCATTTGCCGGCCGCTACTGGCGAGACACCCGCGCGCGCGGGCGCGGTCGAGCAGTTGCGCGAGGTCGTGACCGAAGCCGTCAAGCTTCACCTGGCCAGCGACGCGCCGCTGGGGCTGTTTCTGAGCGGAGGGATCGATTCGTCGGCGCTGCTTGCTCTCGCGTCGGCGTCGTGGGGCGGCACGCTGCGAACGCTAACGATAGGCTTCGATTCGCCGGATTTCGACGAAAGCGATCTGTCAGCCGCGACCGCCTCGCGCTTCGCCGTCGACCATCAGAATATCCGGCTGACCGGCGCCAACGTGCTCGGCCAGATGCCCGCTGCGCTGGCCGCAATCGATCAGCCGACCGTCGACGGATTCAACACCTACTTTGTCAGCAAGGCTGCGCGCGAAGCCGGCCTGACGGTTGCGCTCTCAGGTCTCGGCGGCGACGAACTGTTCGGCGGATACGCCACCTTCACCGATGTGCCGCGGGCGCTGGCGCTGTCTGAGAATCCGGTGCTCAGCATGCTCGCGCGGCTGGGCGGCGGCTTCATGCGCAACCGCGCGGGACTCAAGCTCGCGGAAACCGGCCGGCGTCCGCCCGACACGCTCGCGATGTATCTGCTGCGGCGCGAACTCTTTCTGCCGGCGGAACGGCGCGCGCTGATGCCGCGGCCCGCATCGGCCGACGCGCTCACTGGCGTTGATTCCGCATTGATCGACGAGTTGCGGGGCGAGTCGCGGGGATTTGGCGCGGCGACGAAAATCAGCTTTTTCGAAATGAACCTTTACATGCGTCACATGCTGCTGCGCGATTCCGACGTCGCGAGCATGGCCGCGCCAATCGAGTATCGCGTTCCGTTTCTGGACCATCGAATGGTCGAGGCGATTTTTTCTGCGCCCGATAACTGGAAGCTACCGGACCCGCGGCCCAAGCCGTTGCTGCTCGACATCGCGGGGTCGAGTATTCCGTCGTCGGTGTGGCAGCACGCCAAGCGCGGCTTCACTTTTCCGTGGAGCGACTGGCTGGGCAAGGGCAGGCCGCTCCATCGAGTTGCAGACGACGCCGTTAACGATACGAGCCGATGGCGCGATCTCGGAATCGATGCGGGCGCCGTTCGCAGAACATGGACGCAGTTCGTCGCCGGCGACAAGCGCGTCAGTCCGCTGCAGATTCTCGCCTTCGTCGTGCTGCGCGACTTCACGGCGCGGCACCAGCTCCACGCCGCATGAAGATTCTGTATCTGAATCCAGCCGGGGAACTCGGCGGCGCCGAGCGCAGCTTGTTGTTTCTGATGGCCAGCATGCGGGCGGCGAAACCCGACTGGCAGATCCAGCTAATCGCAGGCAGCGACGGTCCGCTGATTCATCGCGCGACGGAGCTGGGCGTGGATGCGAGCGCGATGGAGTTCCCACGTGCGCTCTCGCGCCTCGGCGACGCCGGCGCGGGCGGACCGGCCGGCCGGCAGGTAAATCGCTTGCGGCTGGTCGGTGGCGTCGGGCGCGCCGGCGTCCCCAGCGTCGCCTATTTGCGTCGACTGCGGCGCGCGGTTGCACGCTTCGCACCGGACCTCATCCACAGCAACGGTTTCAAGATGCATCTCTTGTCGGCGTGGGCGTGTCCTGCGGGATGTCCGCTGATTTGGCACATCCGCGACTACGTGAGCGCACGGCCACTGATGTCGCGGCTGATTCGCGCGAACGCGCATCGATGTACTGCGGCGGTCGCGAACTCGACCAGCGTCGCCCAGGACCTGCGAACAGTCTGCGGCGACAAATTACGAATAGATCGAGTTCATAACGGCGTGGACTTGCGCGCGTTTTCTCCGCACGGGAGCGTCGCGAATCTCGACGAGATGTCCGCCATGCCGGTTGCGCCTGCGGACACCATAAAAGTCGGTATGCTTGCGACGATGGCTCGCTGGAAGGGCCACCAGGTGTTTCTGCAGGCGGTGGCGAACGCCTCGCGCGTCACGCCGCTGCGCGCTTACGTGATCGGCGCACCAGTCTATCAGAGCGACGGCAGCCAATATCAAATCGACGAATTGCGAAGAATGGCGACGGAACTCGGCATCGAAAAAATTGTCGGCTTCACCGGCTTCGTCAATGACAGCGCGGCTGCCCTCCGCGCGCTGGATATCGTCGTGCATGCGAGCACGCAGCCCGAGCCGTTCGGACTGGCGATAGCCGAGGGGATGGCGTGCGGCAAACCGGTTATCGTCAGCGCCGCCGGCGGCGCAATCGAGATCGTGACGGACGGCGTTGATGCGCTGACGCATCCTCCCGGCGACGCGGGCGCGCTTACAGATTGGATAGTGAAGCTCGCGCAGGACGGCGCGCTCCGCAATCGTATCGGAGTGGCCGCGCGAGCGTCGGCTGAACGCCAGTTCTCGCGCGAGCGCGTGGTCGCCGAGATGCTGCCGATATACGAAGGAGTCGCGCGCGCCGCGGCGTGATGAGTGGCGCCGAAGGGGCGAGGACCCAGTGGCTGTTCCCGTGCCTGCTGATTTCGTTCTGCGCGATCTACCTCATCTACTATCCGCCGACCTACGGCATCGACGACGAATTCAATATCCTGCAGCTGTCATACAGTCTCAGTCACGGCACGATTTTTCCCGATCATGTTGGACCCGGCTCCGGACTGACGCTCCATGGTCATCGTGTTTCGAAGTTCTCGGTTTTTCACGCGGCGATGATCGCTCCGATGTGGAAGCTCGATTGGCGGCTCGGATTTTTACTGGCAGCGGTTTTCTTCGCGGCCGGCGCGTTCGTCGTGCGGAGTTGGCTGCGACGGGAAAATCTCAACGGCGAGTGGACCGCGCTTTATTTTTTTCTGTTCGGCGCACTCTATTACACCCAGAGCCTGGTCGCCGCCGTGCCTGCCGCGGTGGCCGGACTCTTTGGCGTTTCACTTCTGCTGCGCGAGCGGCCGCGCCCGATGCTGGCGGGCCTGATGCTCGGCGCGAGCGTCCTGTTGCATCCGTGGATGGGACCGTTTGCGATCGTGAGCGCGGCAGTCTGGCTGTGGGAGAATCCGCGGCTCGATCTCATCGAAAGAGCCGGCCAGTTAATCGCGGGAGCGCTCGCGCCGATTGCGATGCTGGCCGTCTATAATTTCGCCACCACCGGAAGTCCATTTCGAAATGACTATACGCTGCTCCGCCATCAGAACTTTTTCGTCGGCGAGCATTTCGTCTCGTACGTGACGTTCTACGCGGCGTCGCTGGCGATTTTCCCACTGGCCGGCTGGGTGGTCTTCTCGCCGAAATGGGCCAGGGGCTGGACGATTCCGGCGACAAGCGCGGCAATGTTCACGCTGGCGTCGCTCTACTACTATCGCGACGGCTTCAACCTTTCCTCGTCCGCGGTGCAGAGCACGACGGCGTTTCTGGCCGGCACAATTCCCGGCCAACGATTTCTTATTCCGATATCGATGCTCGCATGCGTTCCGGCTGCGCGTTTCCTCGACGCGCAGTCGGCGAGAATACCGCAATGGATTTGCGATTGGGCAAAGCCGTTGGCGCTGGCCGGATTCGTTTGCAGCTTCACGCTGATCAGCGCGGCCCATCATGCGTTCTTGCGCGCGAACGCGATGGTACAAGCGGCGCTCTGCGAGACGATTCCGGCCAACGCGCAGGTAGCGATTTCCGACAGCGTGCTGAAAGAGATCGCGCCGGTTTGTCATGTCTTCGAATTCGCGATGCCGACCCTTGATACCCAAGTGCCGTCGCCCGGCGCGTTCACGGCCTGGCTCGGCGCGCCGGGATCGCATGCACCGGATAGTTGGCTGCAAGACCGCGAGACGAAAACATTTCAAATCAGGTCGTGGATTTGGAATCGCGATCTGTCAGTTGCAGCGCCGCGCGGAGAATCACTGCCGCGGGGCGGATCGAATAATCCGACTTGAAAGCAGCACCATGACTCGCGTTCTGCATATCGTCAGCGGCAATCTCTACGGCGGTGTCGAAACGTTCGTCGTCACCCTCGCGCGCTATCGGGAGACCTGTCCCGCGATGGATCAACAATTTGCGTTTTGCTTCGACGGGCGGTTCGCGCAGGAACTCCGCGCCGCCGGCGCGCGCATACATGAACTGGGCGCGGTGCGAGTCCGGCAACCCATTTCAATTCTGAAAGCGCGCAAGCGACTGCGCGATATCATCAACGAAAATCAAATCGAGGTGGTCATCTGCCACATGGCCTGGGCGCACACGATATTCGCGCCCGCCGTTCGCGCCGCCGGCAAGTCGCTCGTTTTCTGGCTTCACATGGCGACCGACGGCCGGCATTGGCTCGAGCGGTGGGCCAAGATGACGCCGCCCGATCTCGTGATGGCGCCGAGCCGATTTGTCGCCGGTACGGCGGCGACCATGTTCCCCCGACGCGAGGCAAGCGTCGTACACTACGCCGTCACGCCTCCCGCGGAATCGTTGCGGGCCGAACGATCACGTGTGCGCGCGGAATTCGATACTCCAGGCGACGCGATCGTAACGATGCAGGCCTGCCGACTCGAAGAATGGAAAGGGCAGAGAATTCATTTGCAGGCGCTGGCGCATCTGCGCGACGTCAAGGGCTGGCAATGCTGGATTGTAGGTGGCACGCAGCGGCCGCATGAGGTTCGCCTGCTTGAATCGCTGAAGAGCGAGGTGACGCGCTCGGGAATCGGCGATCGCGTGCACTTCGTCGGACAGCGCGCGGACGTGCCGCGAATTTTGGCCGCCGCCGATATTTATTGTCAGCCGAACACCGGTCTCGAGGGGTTGCCCGTGATATTCACGGAAGCGTTTTACGCAGGCCTGCCGATAGTAACTTCGGACCTTGGTGGATTTTGGGAAATCGTCGACGAGACTTGCGGGATTCGCGTGCCGAGCGGAGACAGTGCGGCCGTCGCCGAAAGCTTGCGGCGATTGATTGCTGACGGCGCGGAACGCAAACGGCTCGGCGATGCAGGCAGAGTCCGGGCGCGCTCGATGTGCGACCCGGCGCGGCAGATTGAGAAGATGCACAGACTCATCGAAGGACTCGAGCAGATTGGTGAAACCGATCGAGTTGCAGCAGCCGGCAACCTTTGACGACGCCGTCGCGCGCGCCCTGCAAAGCGACGGCGATAGCGAGCCCGCCGTGCATGGGCTTATCGCGCGAGTCGTCGAATCGTTGAACCTCCGCGGCGACTTGCTGATCGATGTAGGATGCGGCCGCGGCAAGCTCTGGCCCCGCCTGCGCGCGCGCTTCGCGAAGTGTATCGGCGTCGACGCCGTCAGATATACCGGGCTCCCGCCTGATATCGAATTTTGCGAGACCCAACTCGATTCGTGCGCGATATCGCTGCCGGGCGAAGTCGCCGACGCGGTCATTTGCAGTGAAACTATCGAGCACGTCGAAAATCCCCGCGCCTTGATGCGCGAGCTAAGCCGCGTGGCAAAGCCAGGCGCGTGGCTCATCGTCACGACGCCGAATCAACTTAGTCTCGCCAGTCTGATGACGCTCGCGGTCAAGCATCGATTTTCCTATTTCCAGGATGTTCACTATCCCGCGCATCTTACCGCGCTGCTGGAAGTGGACCTCATGCGCATCGCCGCGGAATGCGGTCTCGACGACGCCCTAATCGAATACACTTCCAGCGGTCGAGTCCCGTTCACCGCTGGTCATTACCCGAAATTCCTGAGCCGCGCTTTTCCGCGGGCGCTGTCCGACAACGTACTGCTCGCAGCCAGAAAGCCTCAAGCGTGACGTCATCGAAATAGCAACTGCATGATTGCGTTTCTAATCTGCGTGTTCGCATTCGTCTCGGTATATTTCGCCGGACGAAAGTCCCTCTCTGCGGGAGTGAGCCTCGCGTTCGCCTTCGGTTACATGTACGGAATTCTTCGCGCCAACTATCCCGAGCCCGCCGGATACTTTATTTTCGACTCGGCCCTGGCTGGACTGTACCTGGCAGTATTCACGCGCAAGCGCACGCAGCTTCAGCGCCGCAAAATGCGACGGATCGCGCCCTGGGCAATGGTGATGTTTCTCTGGCCGGCGATGCTTTCGCTGTTGCCGCTGCAGGACAGTCTCATCCAGCTGGTCGGACTCCGCGGCCAGGTATTTTTTCTGCCGTTCCTGGTGATCGGTGCGATGTTCGACGATCAGGAACTCAGGGAGCTCGCGTTCTGGCTGACTGCGCTCAACATCGTCGCCTTCGGATTTGCCGCGGGTGAATGGTTTCTGGGCCTTCCCACTTTCCTGCCAAGAAACGCGGCCACCGCGGTCATCTACCAATCGCGCGACGTCGCGGGCTACACCCAGTACCGAATCCCATCCACCTTCGTTAATCCTGCGGGCTATGGCGGAGTGATGGTCATGACGCTGCCGCTGCTGCTCGGCGCGTGGGCGCGCGTGAAGGAGCATACCTGGGCCCGTCTGTTCTATGTCGCTGGCATCGCGGTTGCCGTGTTGGGCGTTTTCATGTGTGCTTCCCGCACCCAAGCCGTGATCATGATCGCGCTTGGCGTCACCGTGTCGCTGTCCTTCCGGGTTCGCTTGACCGCTTACCTGGCTTGGGGCGCGATCGCAGTAGCTATCGGCTACATGGTGGCAACGTCGCCGCGCCTCCAGCGATTTACGACCTTGCAGGACACCAGCTACGTCCAGACTCGTATCGGTGGCAGCGTGAACGAAGCGTTCCTCCAACAGGCGGCCGACTATCCGCTGGGCAACGGACTTGGGGGCGGCGGCACCAGCATCCCGTATTTTCTGCAGGACCGCCTGGTCAACCAGGTGGTAATCGAGAACGAATACGCGCGCATAATGTTGGAGCTGGGCATCCCCGGCCTATGCATCTGGCTGGCATTTATTTTCTGGGTCTTCACGCGCGCGGCTCCCCTGAGATCGGATCCATGGTTCATCGGCCGCCGGCTCGCTTACGTCGCTTGCCTGATGTATCTCGGCACCGGAATGATCGGCTTGGGCTTGCTGACCTGGGTACCTGGCACCGCACTGCTGCTGTTTCTAATCGGCTGGGTGGCGGTTCCGAATACCATACAAGTCGCGGTTGCCGATCCTTTCGCGCCTGCCGTCCTGCGCGGCGATTTCATCTCGTCGCGGACGGGAACTTGACGTGCCGGCTTCCGCGATCGAAATGCCCCAGCCCTCGCATGCGCGGACCTGCGTGCTCGTCGCCGGCGGATTCCATCGTGGCGGTGGCATGGACGCGGCCAACGCAGCGCTTGCGATGTATCTTGCGGATCGCGGCAGCAAAGTTCACCTAGTGTGCCACCGCGCCGACGAGGATCTCCTCGCTCATAAAATGATCGAAGTTCATCGCGTCGAGCGGCCAGCCGGTTCATTCTTTCTCGGCCAGTGGTTGATCAATTCCAGCGGCCGGCGCGTCGCCCGCACGGTCCTCGCGCACGACGCTTTGGCCCGCGTCGTGGTGAACGGCGGCAATTGCAATTGGCCCGATATCAACTGGGTCCATTACGTCCACCACGCATGGCGCGATGTCGGCACCTGCGGTCCGCCGTTGCTGCAGGCCAAGCAGCGGATCGACAAATCCGTCGCACTGATCCGCGAAGGACGTGCGCTGGCCCGCGCGCGCGTCGTCATCGCGAATTCAAATCGCACGCGCCGCGATCTGATCGAGCTGCTCAACGTTCCCGCGGATCGCGTGCACACGGTCTATCTCGGCAGCGAGCCGCACTGGAAATTGCAGACTCCGCAGTGTCGATCGTCGGCTCGCGAATGGCTGGGTAAATCCGCCGACCGTCCGCTGGCCGCCTTCGTCGGCTCCCTGGGCTTCGACTCGAGAAAAGGCTTCGACACGTTGTGGGCAGCCTGGCAGAAGCTCTGCGCGATGCCCGAATGGGACGTCGATTTGCTCGTCGCCGGTGCAGGCCGCGCGCTGCCTGCATGGCGCTCTCGAGCGACAGAGTGGGGTCTGGCAAGCCGCGTTTCGTTTCTCGGACATTCCGATCGTATCGACGATGTCCTCGCCGCCTCCGATCTGCTCGTAAGCCCGGTCCGCTATGAGCCCTACGGCCTCAACGTGCACGAAGCGCTATGCTGCGGGGTGCCGGCGATGGTCAGCGCCGACGCCGGGGTGGCCGAGCGTTACCCGGCGGATCTTCGCGACCTGCTGATACCGGTGCCCACGGATGTCGATGGACTCGTCGCGCGGATGCTTGGATGGCGCTCGACTATGAACGTCTGGAAGCAACGCGTCGCTCCCCTCGCACGCCAACTGCGAATGCGCACGTGGGAAGCGATGTCACAGGATATAGTAGCGATCGTCGAAGGCGTGGCGCCGGCCGCAGCGCCCGCAGTTTCGTCGAATGAAGAAAGGATTTGAAATTGGCGACAGCGTTGACCAATAAAGTGACGCCTCCGGAAACGCCGAAGCCGGCGTCCCCCGAGGTCAACGAGTCGCCGCCTTTCGTTTCGATCGTCGCCGGCCGGCGATGGGTCGGGCTGGACCTCTTCGACCTGTGGCGCCATCGCGATCTCTTCTATTTCCTGATGTGGCGCGACGTGAAGGTCCGCTATAAGCAGACGCTGCTGGGGGCATCCTGGGCGATTCTTCAGCCCTTGCTCACGATGCTGCTGTTCACCGTCATCTTCGGCCGGCTGGCCAAGGTGCCATCGGACGGAATTCCATATCCGATTTTCGCCTACGCTGGCCTGCTGCCCTGGACGTTCTTCGCCAATGCCGTAACCATCAGCAGCAACAGCATGGTGAGCAACGCGCCCATCATCACCAAAGTTTATTTTCCGCGGATGATGATTCCGGCTGCCGCGATCGGAGCGGGCCTGGTCGATTTTGCGATCGCCGGGGTGATTCTCGTCGTCATGATGATCTGGTACGGCTTCGGTTTGAGCATCGCCGCACTTATGCTGGTGCCGATGGTCGCTCTGACCGTGATCCTTGCGCTCGCCGTCGGCACCTGGACCTCGGGCCTCAACGTGAAGTACCGCGACGTTCGCTATGCGCTGCCATTTTTCATCCAGCTATGGATGTATGCCTCGCCGGTCATCTACCCGACGAGTTTTGTGCCGGCGCAATGGCGATGGCTGCTGGTTCTCAATCCGCTCACCGGAATTATCGAAGGCTACCGATCCGCGCTCTTCAGCCGTCCGTTCGCCTGGCAGCACCTGGCCGTATCTGCCGCGATCAGCATCGCGTTGCTGATTTACGGAACGTATTCGTTCAAGCAAATGGAGCGCGAGTTTGCCGACATCATCTGAACTGCCGTGAAACAGATCATTAAAATTCGCGGACTCGGCAAGCAGTACCGGCTCGGAGCGCGCTTCACCAGCCGCACCTTGCGCGAGTCGGTAATGGATTCCATCGCCAGACCCTTGCGCTATTCGAGATCTCTTTTCAGGAGAAACGCGGCCGACGCGAACAACGGCCACAGCCGCGAAATGATTTGGGCGCTGCGCGACCTCAGTCTCGACATCGGAGAGGGCCAGGTGCTCGGCGTCATCGGGCGCAACGGCGGGGGCAAGTCGACGTTGCTCAAGGTCATGTCGCGCATCACAGAGCCCACGACCGGGCGGATTGATCTGTACGGCCGCGTCGGCAGTCTGCTCGAGGTCGGCACCGGATTTCATCCTGAGTTGACGGGGCGCGAAAATATTTTTCTGAGCGGTGCGATCCTCGGTATGCGGCGCAATGAAATCGAGCGCAAGTTCGACGAGATCGTGGCGTTCGCCGAGATCGACAAATTTGTCGATACCACCGTGAAACATTATTCGAGCGGGATGTATGTGCGGTTGGGCTTCGCTGTCGCCGCGCATCTCGAGACCGAAATTATTCTTATCGACGAAGTGCTGGCGGTCGGCGACGCGGCCTTTCAGAAAAAGTGCCTCGGCAAAATCGGCGACGTCGCCCGTCAAGGCCGGACCGTCGTCTTCATCAGCCACAACATGGCGTCGGTCGAATCGCTGTGCGACTCGTGCATCTATTTGTCGGCGGGCAGGCTGGCGGAGTCGGGCAACGCGCACGACGTAATCGCGAAATATATGGCGTCGCAGACCCAGGCCAACTCGGGCAACGTCTCGCTCGCCGACCATCCGGGACGGCGCCCCGGTTACAAATCGCTGCTTCGAACTCTCGAGTTGCGCTCCGGTTCCAACGCGGCCGTCGGCGCCATTCAGATGGGCGATCCGCTCACCATATTGATGTCCTTCGAGGTTGCACGGCCGCTGCGGCCGGTCGTCGCGTTTATGCTGAAAACCGTGCAAGGCGTGCCCGTATGCTCGCTGAACGACCGGTACTCGATGCAATTGAGCGAATGCAAAATGGTGTCCGAGGGCTTGGTTGCTTGCGAGATCGACAAGCTGATGCTGATGCCGGGTCAATACAATATCGATGTGTCGTTCGGCGACATCGGGGCCGACTTCGATGTCGTCTCCGACGCGATCTCGTTCGAAGTTTTGCCCGCGGATCTGCTCGGCAGCGGCCGCCTGCCGCCGTCGAGCCAGGGCCCGATGTTCTGCGCCGCGAACTGGAAGCTGATTGAAACTGGCGCGTAGGGTCGCATCATGCAGACAAATGCGGACGATGAGGCCGAGATACTGCGCCTGGATTGCGAGTGGAACGAGTCGTATCGGCGCCACGACCGCAGCCCGCTGGCTCACATCCTCGCGGATGACTTCACCGGATTGACCGCTTCGGGAGACCCCATCACAAAGGGGGCGCTGATCGCCAATCCGCCGGGGTCCGCGAGATCGGTGACCTTCAGCGAACAGTTCATCCGCGCTTTTGGAGACACCGGCATAAGCCGAGGCCGCCTCCAATTGCAGTTTGACGATCGCAGTATCGATCAGCGATTCCTGCGGGTCTTCGCGAAGCGCGACGGAATTTGGCAAGCGGTCTCGGTCGCTGTCACGCCTCTGGCCGTTTAGTTGAGAAACTGATTCTTTAAATGTTGCAATCGGTTCAACGATTAGCGCGCGTCGCCTCCGGCGCGATCGGCCGGGACTCATGGCTGATTCGTCAGTTGCGCCCCGCCTACGAATCCACGCTGCAAGTCTTGAGCGGTGCGCGCGGTGTGCCGTGGGAAATCAACGGCGTCACTTTCCGCATCGATCCGCGATGCCGCGCGCAACTCGGCAGCAACTACGAGGCCGAGGTCGCGCACTTCCTGAGCAAGAGAATCAAGCCCGGCGCGATCTGCTTCGATGTCGGCGCCAATGTCGGTGCGTATGCCTTGCAGTTGTCACACTGGACAGGTCCTGCCGGCAAAGTAGTGGCGTTCGAGCCGAATCCGATCGCAATCCAGGCCTTGACGGAACACGTGCAATTCAACGGCTTCGAACGAATCGTCGACATCGAACAAGCCGCAGTGGGATCTTCATCCGGCAACGCGACGATGTTTGTTTCCGGTGCCGACGGAATGAGCCGCATGGGTGCGCAGAACTCGCTGCTCGATTCGACTGAAACCATCGCCGTGCCCATCACTACCATCGACGACTATTGCGCCCGCACCGGCCTGGAGCCCGATTGGATATTGATCGACATCGAGGGCTTCGAGCTGGCCGCTCTTCGCGGCGCCGCCCGCACCATCGAACGCCGTCGCGGGAGTCTCGGCCTCGTAGTGGAAATCCACCCGGCCCTATGGTCTTCCGCCGGCGTCACCCGCGCCGACGTCGAGCACTTTCTCGCTGAGCATGGACTGCGCGCCGAACCCTTGACCGCGCAAGGCGATCCGTTGGGGGAGTACGGCCTGGTCCACTTCTCGTGGACGTGATGTCGCCCGAACTGTGACAGCATGGAACATCATTACCGGCGAGTATCCGCCGCAGCCGGGAGGCGTCAGCGATTACACGCGCCTGGTCGCACACGGACTCGCCGAAGCAGGGGATGAAGTCCGCGTCTATGCGCCGCCCGCCGATGCCCCCGATCTATCGCAGCCCGCAAATCTTCGCGTAAATCGTCTCCCAGATCACTTTGGCCGCCGCGGCCTGAAAGAACTCGCACAAGTATTGGATCGAGATCGGACTGCACGAGTGCTGGTCGAATACGTCCCTCACGCATTCGGAGTGAAAGCGATGAACGTCCCGCTGTGCCTGATGCTGCTACGCCGCCGCACCAGCAGCAACATCACAGTGATGTTCCACGAAGTCGCGTATCCGATCAGTCGCCGCCTATCGCTTCGCCACAACGCGCTCGGCGCCGTCAACCGCGCGATGGCCGCGATGCTCGTGCGATCGGCGTCGAGGATATTCGTCGCAGCCCAGGCCTGGACCGGGAGCCTTCGCCGATTGGTGCCGGCCGGCCGCGAAATCCACTGGCTGCCTGTTCCCAGCACGATCACGGTGGTCCGCGATCGAGCGGCGACGCTCGCAGTGCGATCGCGCTTCGCCACGTCCGACTCCGGATTGCTCGGCCACTTCGGAACCTATGGCCCGCTGGTCGCTGCGCGCCTGACGCCTGCCTTGCAAGCGATCCTCTCGAATCAGACTGACGCGCGAATCCTGCTCATCGGGCGTAACAGCGAAAAATTTCGCGACAATTTCGTGCGCAATCATCCGGCACATGCGTCGCGAGTGTTCGCCACCGGGCCGCTGCCGGAGTCTGACGTCTCGATTCACATCGGCGCGTGCGACGTGATGCTGCAGCCGTATCCCGACGGCATCACTTCGCGGAACACCAGCGCCCTGGCAGGCCTCGCGCACGGAAAAGCAACGGCAACGACGACCGGCAGGTTCTCCGAAGACTTCTGGCCCCGCAGCGGCGCCGTGTCGCTTGCCCCCGACCAAGACGCGGACGCGTTGGCGCGCGCCACGATTGGCCTGCTCAACGATCGCGACCGCGCAAAGGCGATGGGATGCGCCGCGCTCAAATTGTACCGCGACGTATTCGACCTCGAACACACGATCGTCGCGCTGCGGAGAGCCTGATGCGCGTCGCGCTCGCCAATTGCCATCGCCAGGTCGTCGGCGGCGCCGAATCCTACATCAAGGCAGTCGCGCTGGAGCTGGAATCAGCGGGCCACGAGCTCGCGCTGCTGACTGAAGTTGAATCCGCGCCCGACCGCGAGCGAATCGAGTTGTCCGCCGGTGCGCCCGCGTGGTACGTCAGCGAAATCGGCGAGCAAGCAGCGGTGGAAGCGATGCGCGCGTGGCGCCCAGACGTAGTCTTCGTCCACCTCGTCGAATCCCCAGCGCTCGAAGCTCGCCTCCTCGACGTCGCCCCCGCAGTGCTGTTCGCCCACGCGTACCACGGCATGTGCATCAGCGGCGAGAAGACCTTCAAGCTGCCCGACGTGCGCCCGTGCGCGCGCAGCTTCGGATGGCAATGCATCCCGCACTTCTACCCGCGTCGATGCGGTGGCCTCAGTCCAATCACGATGTGGCGCGACTATCTCAAGCAGAGCGCCCGCCACTCGCTGTTGCCGAACTACTCGGCAATCGTGGCTATATCCGACCACATACGCCGCGCAGTGGTCGCCAACGGCGCGAAGCCGGAACGCGTACACAAGCTACCGCCGCCGATCAACGCCGCCTTGGGCGAATCATGCAATCAGCCGGTTGCGAATGGCACACCGTCAACCTGGCGCATTCTATTCGCTGGCCGGATGAGCCGCCTCAAGGGTGTGGAAGTTTTGCTCGACGCGATGCCGGCAGTCGCCGCGGCGCTGAACCTACAGCTCGATCTGATTCTCATCGGCGACGGTCCGGACCGTGCTGAATTGCAAGAAAAGGCGCAGCGTGCGCAATCCCGCGATCGCAGACTCAATGTCCGAATGCCGGGCTGGATGAAGCCTCAGGAACTCCGCGCGGCGTTCAGCGAAGCCGACCTGCTGGTCGTGCCGAGCCTGTGGCCGGAGCCGTTCGGCCTGATCGGGCCGGAGGCAGGCAGATTCGGCGTTCCAGCCGCAGCCTTTGACGTCGGCGGCATCTCGGAATGGCTGCGCGATGGCGTCAATGGCGAACTCGCACCGGGAGATCCGCCGACCGCCCGCGGACTCGCCGACGCGATCGTGCGATGCCTGCGCGATCCGGTTCGGTACGCGAAACTTCGCAAGGGCGCGCTGGAGACCTCGCTCAGTTTCAACATGAGGCGGCACGTCGAATCGCTCATCGGGATATTTGGGCAAGTTGCTGAACCTGAACTGCGACAAGGGTCAGAGCTGTGCCGCTCGTCTCTGTAGTAGTGCCCGCCTACAACGCCGAGCGGACGCTCACGGCAACCCTCGATAGCGCGCTCGCGCAGGATTTTCGCGATTTCGAAATCGTTGTGGTGAACGACGGTTCCACCGACTCCACCAAGGCTGTGCTCGACACGTATGCTTCTCGAGTTCGGGTGATCGAGCAGAGCAATCGCGGCGTGTCGGCGGCGCGCAATGCCGGCGTCAGCGGGTCGAGTGGGCAACTGATCGCGTTTCTCGATTCCGACGATCTGTGGAGTCCCGACAAATTGACGCAGAGCGTTCGCGCGTTGACGCAAAATCCGAAAGCATCGATGGTGTTCTCTGACTGCAGCGGACTGCGCCCCGACGGCACGACGTCGACGTTCTATTCCTTCCGCGGCGCTCCCTCATTAAATGAAATGCTGAACTACGGATTCGAAGCCGTTCCGAGCGCCGTGATGATGCGGCGCGAGGTCTTCGACGCCTGCGGAGGTTTCAGCGGGAAGTTCGTCCCCAACTACTTCGAGGATCTGTGGCTGTGGTTCCTGGTGCGCGAGCGCGGCGAATTCGAGTACATCCCGAAAGAGCTGACCACTCTGAGACTCCGCGGCAAACCTCCCGCCGCGTGGTACTTCGCCAACGGCCGCATCTTCGTCGATTTGCTGCGCGAGCGTTACGGCCGCCGCGCGCGCGGTGTGATTCGCCAAACTTACAAACATCTCGCCGGTGTCGCGATGCATGAAGCTCTTCGAAGATTGGACGCGGGCGATCGGCGGAGCGCCTTGTCCTGGTGGCTATTCGCGATACGCTTAAGTCCGGCGTTGATGGCGGACAAGCAACTGGCGGGCAGAATCTTTCGCGTTCGCAATCTCCGTCGACTCGGCAAAATTTTTAGTCGAATCTCATAGTCAGTAAAGGAAGCTCGAATCAATGACCTTGTTACCTCGCGCAATACGGATGCTGCCGCCATCGTGGATCGAGTATGTGTCCGACCTTGGAGTGAAATATCCGTTGGTGGCGAAGTGCATCCGCTGGGCCGGGACGTCGATGCATCAGCGCGATCAGATAATCGCCCGCGGCTTCGCCAAAGGACTCAAAATCAACATCGGCTTTTCGCATGTCGGCTACGTGCTGGGCACCACCGAGCCGGACGTGCAGGCTGCGCTCGACATGCTGTTGCGGCCCGGAATGACGGTCTACGACATCGGCGCGAACGTCGGCTTTCACGCGCTCAGCGCCGCGCGACGAATCGGACCGGGTGCGAAAGTAATCTGCTTCGAACCGCTGCCCGAGAATGCGAAGCAAATCGACTACAACGCCGCGTCGAACAACTTCACGAACATCCAGGTGATCACCACGGCGTTGGGAAGCGCGGAAGGCGAGGCTGCCTTCTGGACCTCCAAGCAGCCGACCTGGGGCAAACTCACGTCGGTCGGAACGAAGCCGGACAAGTTTGCCAAAGAGGTCAAGGTCAAGATCTGCCGGCTGGACACAGTCGTGGAGGATCTGAAGTTGCCGACGCCCGAGCTGATCAAGATGGATGTCGAGGGTGCGGAAATGGACGTGCTCGAAGGCGCGCGGCACACGCTCGAGCGTTACCATCCGACCCTTCTGATTGAAGCCCACGGCACCAACGCGGCGATCGAAAATTTTCTGCTGGCGATTGGCTACCGCGTCGGCGTACTGGGCAAGAATGAACCCGTCGCCGACGCTTACTGGAACGCGCACATTTTCGCGGTCGCGGCCGAACCGGCGAATGCCGAAATGACTTTCGACAGTCTCAGGAATATCCAGGCGTGACGCAGGCGCCCGCCGCTTCAGCCAGCGTCGATGTGTCGCGAATGCCGAGTCTCGCCGGCGCGACCCGCAGCCGCCGCCGCTTGCTGACGATTGGCCATTCGTATTGCGTCGCGGTGAATCGGCGCCTGGCGCATGAGATGGCGCGCGAAGGTGGCAACGATTGGGATGTAACCGCCGTCGCGCCCGAATTTTTCCACGGTGACCTGCGCCCGATCCATACCGAGCAGGCGCCCGGCGAGCTATGTCATCTGGAAACGGTGCCGGCCTTTCTCAGCAATCGAATCCATTTCTTTTTCTACGGACGCAAGCTCCACGAAATTTTGAGCCGCCCGTGGGACATCGTGCATTGTTGGGAGGAACCGTACATCGTGGCCGGCGGACAGATCGCTTGGTGGACGCCGCGCGCAACTCCGCTGGTGTTTTGGACCGGTCAAACGATCCAAAAAAACTATCCGCCGCCGTTCTCAGCGATCGAACGCTACTGCGTCTCGCGATGTGCCGGTTGGACCGCCCGCGGCGAGAACGGCGTTGCCGCTCTGCTGCCGCGCGGCTACGACCGCAAGCCTCATCGCGTGATGCCGTTGGGTGTCGACCTTGAACTGTTCCATCCGGACACGAGCGCCGGCGAACGCGTGCGCGCTCAGCTTGGATGGTCACCAACTGGCGCTTCGGTGGTCGGTTTCATGGGCCGTTTCGTCGAAGAGAAAGGGATTCGCACGCTGACCGCGGCGCTCGATCGCGTCGAGTCGGACTGGCGCGCGCTGTTTGTCGGCGGCGGACCGCTCGAAGGATTTATTCGCGAATGGAGCGCCCACTACGGCGAGCGCGTGCGAATCGTCACCGGAATCCCGCATGACCGCGTGCCCGAATACCTGAACGCCATGGATCTGATGTGCGCGCCGAGCGAGACGGCGCCGAACTGGCGCGAGGTGTTCGGCCGCATGATCGTCGAGGCATTTGCGTGCGGCGTTCCGGTCATCGCGTCGAACAGCGGAGAAATTCCGCGCGTGATCGCGGACGCCGGCCGGATCGTGAACGAGCATGCGCCCGGTGAATTTGCCGACGCGATACGCGAAATGCTGGAGAACCCCGCCCTGCGTAGTGAATTCGCCGCGCGCGGACTGGAGCGAGTCCGCACCACGTACACCTGGTCGATCGTCGCGCGCCGTCATCTAGATTTTTTCGAGGAGTTGCTGCAGCCCGGCGCGACCTCACAATGGACAGACTGAAAGTCGCGCTGATTGCAGATTACGTCGAAGAGGGTTGGGCCAGCATGGACCTGGTCGCCGAGATGCTGACGGCCAGGCTCACGAGGCTGCATCGCGATGTCGTAGATGTGACGCTGATCCGTCCGCGATTTGCACGCCCGCTTACGCGATTTGCCGCGCTAAGAGAGAGCAAGACCGTGTTCAATGTCGAGCGCGCGCTGAATCGTTACCTGCTGTATCCACTATCGATCCGGCGCCAGCGCGGAAAATTCGGCTTGTTTCATATCGTCGATCACAGCTACGCCCATCTCGCGAATTATCTGCCTGCGGATAGAACGATCATTACGTGTCACGACATTGATGCGTTCCGCGCCATTCTCGCGCCGTCAACAGGACCTCGTTCCGCCGTCTTCCGCACGATCGCGAGCAGCCTGCTCAAGGGTTTTCGCCGCGCCGCGATTGTAACGTGCGTCAGCAATGCGACGCGCGACGCGGTGGTCGAGCACGGTCTGCGACCACCGGCAACGACGGTGGTAATTGCCAATGGAGTCGACTCCGCAATGTCGCCGGAGCCCGACCTGGCAGCGGACAGCGAGGCCGAGAAAATTCTTGGCCGCCGCGACCCCGACGCGATCGAAATTCTCCACGTCGGCAGCACCGAGCCGCGCAAGCGGATCGACCTGGTGTTGCAAATCTTCGCCGGCATCGCGCGAAAATTTCCAAAGGCGCGGCTGATTCGAGTCGGTGGCGGCCTGCTACCCGAGCATCGGCGAATGGCGAGTGCGCTCGGAATCGAAGATAGAATCGTGATCACGCCGTTTCTCGAGCGGAAGGTTCTCGCGTCGGTTTACCGGCGCGCCGCTGTCGTCATCCTGCCGTCAGACGCCGAAGGCTTCGCCCTGCCGATAGTGGAGGCGATGGCTTGCGGGCGTCCCGTGGTCGCCAGCGATTTACCAGTGCTCCATGAAGTAGGTGGCGATGCGGCGCTCTATTGTCCCGTCGCTGATGTTTCCGCGTGGACGCAAACTACCTGCCCGTTGCTGGAACTGCACGACGATCCCGGGCGGATTGCTGTGCGAACGGCGCGGGCGGCGCGATTCTCGTGGGACACTTATTCCGACAAAACGGTCGAGGTTTATCGCGCAGTTGCCGAAGTGGCGGCCGGAATGAAGACCGCGCTTTCGGTTCAAGGCCTCGAGCCGACTGCGGAGTCGCACTGACGTGGTTGTGCAACCAAGCGAGGAATGCATCGGCATGCGCGCCGAAGGTGATCCGCGGATCAACGTCGTCCACGTCGGCAAGTTCTATCCACCGCACCTCGGTGGTATTGAGTCGCACCTGGAGACGCTTTGCCGCGAACTGCGCAAGACGATGAACGTCCGGGCGCTGGTCGCCAACGATGCGCGCCGCGACGAGGATTCGATCGTCGACGGAGTGCGCGTTTCGCGCCTCGCAACCCATTTCTACATCGCGGGCGCTCCCGTCTGCGCCACGATGCCGTGGAAGCTGCGCGCAGCCGCCGCGGATATCGTTCATGTGCACGTGCCGAATCCGGCCGGCGTGCTCGCCGTGATGGCGAGCGGCTACAAGGGCAAGCTGATCGTGACCTGGCATAGCGACGTCGTCCGCCAACGGCGCCTCGCGCAGATTTTCGCGCCGATTCAGCGCCGCTTTCTGAGCAGGTGCAGCGCGATTATCGCGACCTCGCCCAACTATCTCGAAACCTCGCCCGATCTCGCGAGCTTCCGCGGCCGATGCCACGTGATTCCCTTCGGCATCGACTTCGATCACTACCGGCATGTCGACGCGCTCGCCGTAAAGGCCATCCACGATCGCTATCCGGGGCCGTTGCTGCTGGCGGTTGGTCGCATGGTCTATTACAAGGGCTTCGAATTTCTGATTCGCGCGATGAATCAGATCGACGCCAAGCTGCTGCTGATTGGCGACGGCCCACTGAGAGCCTCGCTAGAGCGTGAGGCGCGCGAGGCAGGGGTGGCGGACCGTGTGGTTTTTCTGGGCACGCAACCCGACGTCACGCCTTACTACCACGCCTGCGATGCTTTTGTGATTTCGTCGGTTACTCGCAGCGAGGCGTTCGGAATCGTGCAGCTCGAAGCGATGGCCTGCGGCAAACCGGTCGTAAACACGGACATCGATTCAGGCGTGCCGTTCGTGTCATTGGACGGAGTCTCCGGCATTACCGTGCCGCCCAGCGACGTCGACGCGCTCCGCCATTCGATAAATCTACTGCTCTCCGACGCCAATCTTAGAGCCCGCTATGGCGCAGGCGCGCGCAAGCGCGTCGAGACCGAGTTCAGCGGCGGTACAATGCTCCGGCGCACGCGCGATTTGTACGACAGCGTGCTGGCCGGCGGGGAATTGCATGAACGCGCGGGGCATCGCCAGGGCGTGGCAGCCGCGACCTGAAGCCTCGAACCTGCGCCATCAAGTTACAACGCATCTTGGGCTTCTATTTGGTTGCTTAGGCTCGAACGCATGCGCGCTTCCGTTCTGCGATTTTTTGACCAAATCCACAAAGGCTTTGTTTTAGTCCGATTTATGGTAAAGTTGTCCACGCAATCCGTAGTGATGCAGAATGACTCAAGCACACGACGGTGTAGCGATGATTTCAGAGCGATTTACGGCCCCTGGGGGGGCGTTGTCGTTAAGATTCTCCGTATGCCATAGTGCGATGCGAACTTGGAGCGAAACAGGACAGCGGTGACTGAGCAGGAGCGAACGCGGGGCAATATGATTTCGTCAAGACATGCAGCGTTCTTGGTGGTGGCGATTTTGATGTTCGTGGCGGCAGTTCCGGCTGCCCACGCCCAAAGTACCGTGGGCACGATCACGCAGATTCAGGGGACGGCGAATATCCAGCGCGCCGGTGCGACGATCGCGGCCGCGACGAATATGCCTATTCTGCTGCACGACAAGATTTCCACCGAAGCGAATTCTTCGCTGACCATCGGGCTGGTCGACAACAGCTCCCTGCAGTTGGGCGCATCTTCAACCCTTACCATCGACAACAGCATCCTCGTCAACGGCGTCGGTGCGCCAAGCCAAGTCGGTCTGCTCGGCGGCCATCTGCATTCCATTATCGTAGGCGCGATGCGCGGCAGCTCGACGACATTTGAAGTGAACACGCCCAATGCCATCGGAGCAGTCCGCGGCACCGAATGGGATACCGGTTACGACGAAGATGAGCACGAAGGCTCCAAGGGATGCCGCAAGAGAACCACCCTCGACGTCGAGGACGGCACCGTGGAGTTCTGCAATAGCGCTAGTCCGCCAGAATGCAAGGACGTCAGCAAGGGCAAGCACTCCGAGATCCGGTGCGGCGCGTTCTGGCTCGGGAGCAGCGGCGTCGGCGGTTTGGGTGCTTTCGGAGCGGCCGCGCTTGGAGTAGGGGTGGCAGGCGGCATCGGCGTCGGAATCGCGGCTGGAGCCGGAGCGTTCGGCGGGTCGCATTCGCCCAGTAAATGATAAGCGTCCCGACTCGCCGTTGATTCGGTGGGAATTTCGATGGGCCTGATAGCGGGACTCGATCACGTAAATCTTCTGATCGACGCCGGCGACGATGCGCTTTCCAGAGCGCGCGCCTTCTACCAGGAACTGCTCGGCTTGGTTCCGCTGGAGCGTCCCGCCAACACCGACAGCGGCAGCCCCGGCGTCTGGTACCAGTGCGGCGTCCAGCAACTGCATCTGACCATCGAGAAAGACGCGTCGGTGGTCAACCGCAACTCGCGCCGACATCCCGCCTTTCGCGTCGCCAGCCTTGCGGCCTTGCGCCAACGCCTCGAATCCGCCGGCATAGAAATAATCGCCGGCAACCGATTCCCCGGCCAGGAGCGGTTCTTCGTGCGCGACCCCTGGGGCAACCGCCTCGAATTCGTCGAACGCACCTGACACGTTTCAAAAAAAAGGCCAACGCACCGGATGGAGCGTTAGCCCGCTGAGCAAACTGGAACCGAACCTTAGAGTTGGGT
>Ga0210393_10000202_pt1 | contig 57425 bp, 46 predicted proteins | sample IncBWC27OmetaG_FD_160068 | JGI IMG/M metagenome (GOLD analysis project Ga0210393, IMG submission 160068) | Forest soil microbial communities from Barre Woods Harvard Forest LTER site, Petersham, Massachusetts, United States - Inc-BW-C-27-O ... | reverse complement strand
ATCACGCCGCCGGTGACGGCCCTGGTGAGGTCCGCGCCTTCGAGGATAACGTTCGGCGACTTGCCGCCGAGTTCCTGGCTGACGCGCTTGACGGTCGGCGCAGCGCGCTTGGCGACGTCGATGCCGGCGCGGGTTGACCCCGTGAACGAGATCATGTCGATGTGCGGATGCTCGCTCATGGCGGCGCCGACCTCGGGGCCGAGACCATTGATCAGGTTGAACACGCCCTTCGGCACGCCGGCTTCATGCAGGATTTCGGCGAAAATCAACGCCGAGGTCGGCGTGAATTCCGACGGCTTGAGGATCATGGTGCAGCCGGCGGCGAGCGCCGGCGCGACCTTGCAGGCAATCTGGTTCAGCGGCCAGTTCCAGGGCGTGATCATGCCGATCACGCCAACCGGCTCGCGAACCACCACGGCGGTGCCGACCGGTTCCTCGAAATGATAATTCTTCAGAACCTCGAGCGTGGACATGATGTGCCCAAGGCCGGCGCCGGCCTGCAGCTTCTCGGCCATCGGCAGCGGCGCGCCCATCTCGTCGGAGACGGCGGCGCCGATCTCCTTCATGCGGCCCTTGTAGATTTCGACGACCTTGGTCAGCAGCGCGACGCGCTCTTCACGGCTGGTCTGCGAATAGGTCTCGAACGCGCGCCTGGCGGCGGCGACCGCCTTGTCGACATCGGCCTTGGAGCCGAGGGCAATCTCATACATCGCCTCTTCGGTCGCCGGATTGACAACAGGCGTGGACTTCTTGACGACCGGATCGACCCAGGCGCCGTCGATGTAGAATTGCAGGCGGTTGACCATCGTGAACCTCTTGATTTTGGGGCTATCGGGAACGGGCGCTCAGCCGACATTCCTATGCAGGCATCCTTGCACGAACGCGGGCCAAATTGAACCCGCCATATGCGGGACGCCGCGTTGCGGCCATGGCTGGATATAAGGTCGGCGATGTGAAGGACGCAAGACGGCACAAGACGAACTCTTTTCCCCTCTCCCCTTGTGGGAGAGGGCGGGTGAGGGGTCACTTCTATCGATAGATCACAACCCCTCACCCGGCTCGAATTCGCTGCGCTCATTCGCGCCACCCTCTCCCACAAGGGGAGAGGGAAAGGGCCGTCACACGGCCAATTTCCGGTGCCGCACCGGCGCGCCTGACGTAAGGCTTTCGGCCGCATCGATGATGGCGTTCGCATCGAGGCCATGATGGCGATAGAGGTCGTCGATGGTGCCGGTCTGGCCGAAATGTTCGACGCCGAGCGCTTCGACCCGATGGCCCCGCACGCCACCGAGCCACGCCAGCGTGGCCGGATGTCCATCGATCACGCTCACAAGGCCGCAATCGCGCGGCAGCGGCGCCAGCAATTTCTCGATATGGGACAGATGCGCCACGCCGCGGCGGTCGCGGCGGAGTTTTCGCGCGGCAGTCCATCCCGCATGCAATCGATCCGCGGAAGTAATCGCGAGCAGGCCGATGTCGCGGCGGCTTTCGCCCAAAAGTCCAACCGCCTCGATCGCTTCCGGCGCGACCGCGCCGGTATAGGCGATAACGACTTCCGCATTCGGTCCGGGCTTGCGCAGCCAGTAGGCGCCTTCGGTGATGCCGGTCTCGAGATCCGGCGTCATGATCCGCTGTGGCTGGTCGAGCGTGCGGGTGGTGAGCCGCAAATAGACCGAGCCGCCCTCGCCGCCTTCGCGTTGCATGTGACGAAAGCCCCATCCCATGATCACGGCGAGCTCATCGACAAAGGCGGGCTCAAAGGACGACAGCCCATCCTGGGCCATGCCGATCAGGGGCGTCGCGATCGATTGATGCGCGCCGCCTTCCGGCGCCAATGTGATACCCGAGGGCGTCGCCGCTACCATGAAGCGGGCGTCCTGGTAGCATGCGTAGTTCAAGGCATCGAGGCCGCGCTCGATGAAGGGGTCATAAAGCGTCGCCACCGGCAACAGCCGCTCGCCGTTGATCGCATGCGACAAGCCCAGCGCCGACATCAGGATGAACAGGTTCATCTCGGCGATGCCGAGTTCGATGTGCTGCCCCTTCGGCGAAGCGTCCCAGTTGAAGGTCGAGGGGATTTTCTCGCTGCGGAACAGGTCGGCTTTCTCGGCGCGCGCAAACAGCCCGCGCCGGTTGACCCAGGCGCCGAGATTAGTCGAGACCGTGACGTCGGGCGAAGCCGTGACAATGCGCTCGGCGAGCGCGCTGTCGCCACGCGCAAGCTCATTGAGAACAAGACCGAAGCCCTGTTGCGTCGACATCTGCGGCGACGGCGAGAAAGCGAGCCGCTCGGGCACGGCGATCTCCGGCGCGCTCAGCCGCCGCCTGCCCTCGCGGTTGAACGGCGCCGAGGAGAGGAACGCCTCGAGTTCGGCTGGGGTTTGCGACAGGCCCTCGAACTTGTCCCACTCGTGGCCGGGGCGAATATTTTGTGTCCCGCGCCACTTTTCCATCTGCGCTACCGTCATCAGGCCGGCGTGGTTGTCCTTGTGGCCCTGGAACGGCAGGCCGACACCCTTGATGGTGTAGGCGATGAAGCAAACCGGACGGTCGTGGTCGATCGACTCAAAAGCCTCGCACATGCTCGCCATGTCGTGGCCGCCGAGATTGGACATCAGCGCCAGCAATTCCTCGTCGCTGCGCCGCTCGATCAGTTGCGTGACCGGTCCCTGATCGCCGATCTCGTCGCGCAAATGCTTGCGAAACGCCGCGCCGCCCTGGAAGCACAGCGCTGCATAAAGCTGGTTCGGACAGGCATCGATCCATTTCCGAAGCGCCTCGCCGCCCGGCTCGGCAAAAGCCTCGCGCATCAACCGCCCGTATTTCACGATCACCACGTCCCAGCCGAAATTGCGGAACATGGATTCGAATTTTTCCCACAGGCCTTCGCGCACGACCGCATCCAGACTCTGGCGGTTGTAGTCGACCACCCACCAGGTGTTGCGCAAACCGTGCTTCCAGCCCTCCAGCAAGGCCTCGAAAATATTGCCCTCGTCCATTTCGGCGTCGCCGACCAGCGCGATCATCCGTCCCTCGGCGCGGTCCTTGGCCCAACCATGCGCCTTGACGTAATCCTGCACCAGCGAGGCAAACAGCGTCTGCGCTACACCGAGCCCGACCGAGCCGGTGGAGAAATCGACGTCGTCAACATCCTTGGTCCGCGACGGATAGGATTGCGCACCCTTGAAGCCGCGGAAATTTTCCAGCTTCTCGCGGGTCTGGTGCCCGAACAGATACTGGATCGCGTGAAACACCGGGCTGGCATGCGGCTTCACCGCGACGCGATCCTGCGGCCGCAGTACGGAGAAATAAAGCGCCGACATGATGGTCGCGAGCGAGGCGGAAGACGCCTGGTGTCCGCCGACCTTCAACCCGTCGACATTGGGCCTGATGTGGTTGGCGTGGTGGATGGTCCAGGAGGAGAGCCACAGCACCTTGCGCGCCAATGCGGACAGGGTTTCGAGACGTGCGGACGTGTTCGGCATGGCGTGGCTCCCAATCTCAAGGCTTTTGGTGGCCCGATGGCAGCCGATTTTACCGCGACCGGTTTCGCTAAAAATCTCAAATCTTAGCGTCATACCCTTGTATTTTGGGATAATATATCAATCAGAAGCCACAAACCAACGGTTTATCCCAATGAACGCACTGGACGCCATCGACCGCAAGATTCTCGGCCTGCTGCAATCCGACGGCCGCATCACCATGGCCGAACTCGCCGAGAAGGTCGGGCTCTCGGTCTCGCCCTGTCATCGCCGGGTGAAACTGCTGGAGGAGCGCGGCGTCATCACCCGCTACATCGCGACTGTCGACCAGAAAACGGTCGGACTTCACGTCAGCGTCTTTATCTCGATCAAGCTGGCGCGGCAGAAAGAAGAAGACCTCAACCGCTTCGCGCGCGCCATCTCGAAATGGGACGAAGTGCTGGAATGCTACCTGATGACGGGCAACCGCGACTATCTCCTGCGCGTCGTCGCCGCCGACCTGTCGTCCTACGAGGCGTTCCTGAAGAACAAGCTGACGCGGCTCGACGGCATCGCCTCGATCGAGTCGAGTTTCGCGCTCAGCCAGGTGAAATACTCGATCGCGCTACCGGTGTGACGAGCGCCCACGTAAATCACGGGTTCGGCGACGGCTCCGCCAGCGCGACGAGCTGCGAGTGCCTGACGCGTTCCCGATGCGCCGTGTAAAGACCGCTCGCGACAACGAAGGCAGCACCGACCACGGTCCAGACGTCAGGGACTTCACGAAAGATCAGGAAGCCGAGCAGCGTGACCCAGAGCAACTGGATATAGGAGAATGGCGCCAGCACGGAAGCATCCGCATAGCGAAAGGCAAGCACGACGATCCACTGCCCCGCCGTCGATGTCAGGCCGATGATGACTCCGAACAAGATATCGTGCCAGGTCGGCACGACCCATACGGACGGAACCAGCGCGCAGAGAATCGCAAAGCCCACGATCGACGAATAGGTCATCGTGACCACGGTGCGCTCCTGCCCGCTCATCTTGCGCGTCAGGATAAGGCAGCAGGCCCAGGCGAACGCCGACACCACCGGGAAGAACGCGGCGGGATGAAACGCGCTGGTGCCTGGGCGCAAGACGATCAGCACACCCATCAATCCCACCGCGGTTGCGAGCCAGCGCCGCAATCCGACTTTCTCGCCGAGAAAAAAGATCGACAGCGCGGTGACGAACAAAGGCGAGACGAAACTGGTGGCGGAAGCCTCGGCGATCGGGAGAAACCGCAAGCCGGAAATAAACAACAACGATGAGCCGAGCAGCGCCATGCCGCGCGTGATTTGCAGCACCGGCCGCCGGGTCTGCAACGCGAACAAAGGCGAAGCCGGCACCATCGCCGGAATCATGATCACCGCGAACACCAGAAATCTGATCCAGGCGATCTCGATCGAGGGCAGCGTCGCCGAAAGATATTTTGATGTCGCGTCCGACGTGCCGAGAAAAATGCTGGATAGCAGAAGCAGCGCGATGCCGCGGAGCGGCCGGTCGGCGCGTGCGGGTGCGACTTTGGCTGGTTTCTCCTCCGGCAACGGCAAGGGAGCACTGTCGAGCTTTAAAGCTGCGGCGGGGCGGGTCACGGTCTGAACTCGGGGTCGAAAAGTCGAATCGGGCGAGGCCACAAAAAAGCGCCAACGGGCCCCAGCGACAAGGCCCGAAAACAGGCAGCGGATATGCGCGCTTTAAAGCATTGGCAGGCTTCGTGGTTTCGGCCCGCGCGGAAATGCTCTGTCGAGCGCGGCAATATCCTCTGCGCTCAATGCGAGATCGCCAGCCGCGGCGTTGTCGGCGGCGTGTTCCGCGGTCGATGCTTTCGGGATCGCGAACAGATTTGGTTCGCGCGTCAGGTACGCCAACGCGATCTGACGCGCCGAGGCGCCATGTCGTTTGGCGATGGTCTGCAATGCCGTGCCGCTTGGGCTTGAAGGTTTGGGAAAATCGTTGTGACCAAACGGTGAATAGGCGACGACGGCGACGCCATGTTTCGCGCACCACGGGATCACCGCGTGCTCGATCGCGCGTTCCTGCAAGTGATAGAGCACCTGATTGCAGGCGATTTTCCCCTCACCGGCGACTCCAAGAAGTTCGTCGAGATCGTCGGCATCGAAATTGGAAACGCCCCAGGAGCGAATTTTCCCGGCACTCACCAGTTGCTCGAACGCCGCCACCGTCTCGGTCAACGGAACATTGCCCCGCCAGTGCAACAGATAGCAGTCGAGACGATCGGTCTTGAGCCGCGTCAGCGATTTTTCGCAAGCGGCAATGGTGCCGCGTCGCGACGCATTGCCGGGCAGCACTTTCGAGACCAGATACGTCTCGTCACGGCGACCGGCGATGGCCTCGGCAATCACCAGCTCGGCATCGCCGTACATTTCGGCGGTATCGATGTGGGTCATGCCGAGATCGATGCCGCGGCGCAATGCCACGACGGCCTGCTTGCGATCGCCGTGATCGATGTACCAGGTGCCCTGCCCGATGACGGATACGTCATGGCCGGTGGTGCCGAATTTTTTATGTTTCATGTGTTCACCCATGATGCAGGCGGCGCACCATAGAGTAAGCAATCACCGGCGTCGATCAGCTTGCTGCGATCAACTTTCCGCGTTCCTGATCGACGGCTCCGGACTGCGCGATCAGGCGCTTGAGTTCGGGAATGCACGAGCCGCAATTGGTGCCCGCCTTGAGCCGAACACCAATTTCGGCGGCCGAGCGTGCGCCCGCCGCAATCGAATCGCAGATCGTATTGCGGCCGACGCCGAAGCAGGCGCAGACCACCGGTCCTGCAGCCGCGAGCCCTTGCGCCGGTTTGCCGGACAGCAGCATTCGCCGTTGATCGTCGGTCAAGGCACCTGCGGCGAACAGTTCTTTCACGACGCCCCAATCGCCGGCGTCGCGCGCCGGTCCGAGAAACAGGCAGGTCTCGATCGCATCTCCCGCGAACGAAGCCGCGCGGTAGACCCCGCCGCCGAAATCGCTGTATTCGGCAAGTTCCTCGCCGGCCACGGTGCGCAACCACGACGACCAGCCCGTGAGGTCCGCATTGTCGGCGATGAGATAGCCCAGGCCGCCGCCGACCGTGGCGCGGGCCCACCAGGCATGATCGGGCAGTTTCAACGGCTTGCGCGACAGCACGAAGCCGCGAAAGACGTATTCGTAGGGCAGGATCGACGCCGGCGTCGCCTTGGCCTCCGGCTGGCCGGAGAACGGATCGGTGACCGGCGCAACCAGCGCGCCGACGCGCGCGGCCGATGCATTGGCCTCGCTCCAGTGAATCGGCGCGAACAGCATGCCGCGCTGTTGCCGGGGACTGACCACGACCTTGAGCGTGCATTGGCCGTGATCGGTGGTGATGCGCGCGAACGATCCATCGGCGAGCCCATGTCGCGCGGCGTCGTCAGGATGCACCTCGACGAACGGTTCCGGCAAATGCGCACCCAGCCGCGGGCTCATGCCGGTGCGGGTCATGGTGTGCCATTGGTCGCGGATGCGGCCGGTATTCAGCCGCAGCGGACGCCCTTCATTGATCTCGGTCCGCAGCACCGGCCGTTCCAGCGCGACGAAGCGCGCCTTTCGGTCGTTGGTGAAGAACTCGCCTTTCGAAAAAAAACGTTCTGATGGCTCGATATCGCCGAAGCGGAAGGGCCACAGGATCGGCGACATCCCATCGAACCCGTCGTCGGACATGGAGCTCAGAGCACCGATGTCAAAGTCGCGGCTGCCGTTGTTCTCGAAGGCCGACAGTCCCGCGTGCTCGCGGAAGATCGCTGCCGCCGAGCTGTAATTGAACGCCGCGCCAAACCCGAGGCGCTTGGCCACCTCGCTGACGATCCACCAGTCTGCCTTCGCCTCTCCAGGCGCCGGCAGAAAGGCACGCTGGCGCGAAATACGCCGCTCGGAGTTAGTGACGGTGCCGGACTTCTCGCCCCAGGCCAGCGCCGGCAGCAACACATGGGCGCCGGCTCCGATGGTGTCGTTGGAGAGAACGTTTTCGGAAATCACGAACAGTTCGAGTTTCTTCAACGCGGCCCGCGCGGCGTCAGCGTCGGGCAGCGACACCGCCGGATTGGTGCCCATCACCCACAGCGCTTTGATCTCGCCGCGGCCGATCGCCTCGAACATCTGGACCGCCTTGAGCCCTTCATGCGTGGCGATCCGCGGCGCTTTCCAGAATCGGCGCACCCGATCGATGTCCGGCGGCGTGAAGTTCATATGTGCGGCGAGTTGGTTGGCGAGCCCGCCGACCTCGCGGCCGCCCATCGCATTCGGCTGCCCGGTCAGCGAAAATGGCGATGCGCCGATCTTGCCGATCCGTGCGGTCGCCAGATGGCAATTCACGATGGCATTGACCTTGTCGGTGCCCTGCGCCGACTGGTTGACGCCTTGCGAATACAGCGTGACCACGCGCGGCGTTGCCGCAAATAACTGGAAGAAAGCCGAGACGTCCTGCTCGGAGAGGCCCGTGGCCAAAGCGGTCGCCGCAACACTGCCGGCGATAGCGCGGGCGCGCGCAAGCGCCTCGTCGAAGCCGGACGTGTAACGCTCGATATAGTCGCAATCGAGCGCGCCGTGATCGGCGAGATGCACCAGCAGCCCCGAAAACAGTGCCGTATCGGTGCCCGGCTTTAGTCCCAAAAACAGATCGGCGTCTTCGGCGGTGTCGGTCTTGCGCGGATCGATCACGACGATACGTGCGCCACGCCGCTGCTTGTTGGCGATCATGCGCTGGAAAAGCACGGGGTGGCACCAGGCGGCATTGGAGCCGACCAGCACCAGCAGATCGGCTTCGTCGAGATCTTCGTAAACGCCGGGCACGGTGTCGGCGCCAAAGGCGCGGCGATGGCCCGCCACCGAGGAGGCCATGCACAGTCGCGAATTGGTATCGACATTGGCGCTGCCGATGAAGCCTTTCATCAGCTTGTTGGCGACGTAATAGTCTTCGGTCAATAACTGCCCGGACAGATAAAACGCGACCGCGTTCGGGCCATCGCGCGCCACGATATGGGCAAAGCGATGCGCGATATGGTCGAGCGCATCGGTCCAGGCGACCCGCTCCATCGTGCCTTTGCTGCAGCGGATCATCGGATAGAGCAGACGGTTCTCAAGGCCAAGCGTCTCGCCGAGCGCCGAACCCTTGGAACAAAGCCGGCCGAGATTCGCCGGATGCGACGGATCACCCGAGATCGCCGCACCGCCGCTTCCATCCGGCGTCGCCAGCACGCCACAGCCGACGCCACAGTAAGGGCACGTGGTGGAAGTGGCTCGCAGCGCTGGATCGATCGATGTCATCGCAAGCAACCGGTCATGCCGCCGCAGCCAACGTTGCGGCCGGCCGGCCGAACATCATGTCCTTGCGGACCGCCGCGATATTTTCGCGATTGCGGATCAAACCGAGATACCAGAGTGCATCCGCGGTATCGCCGACCAGGACCGCACCGGTCAGCCGGCCGTCCTCGATCACGAGTTTCTTGTAAATGCCGCGCCTGAAATCGTTGAGCACGATGGCTTCGCTGCGATCGCTGCCAAGAAACTCGCCCGCGGAAAACACGCCGACGCCGGACACTTTGAGGTTGGTCGCAACCACGCTTCCGCCATAGGCCGCGTTGCGGCCGGCCAGGTGCTGCGCCAGCACCCTCGCCTGCTCATAGGCCGGCTCGACCAGACCATAACAGATGCCGCGATGTTCGGCGCATTCGCCGAGCGCAAAGATACCGTCCGACCCGGTCTGGAGTTGATCGTTGACGACGATGCCGCGGTTGACCGGAATGCCAGCTTCCTTGGCGAGCATAATATTTGGCCGGATACCGGCCGCCAGGATGACGGCATCGGCGTCGATGCGCTGTCCGTCGTTGAGCTCAACGCCCTCGACACGGTTCTCGCCGAGAATGCGGCTGGTGCTGGCGTTGAGAAGAACCTTGATTCCCTTTTTCTCGACCAGCGATTTCAGGAGAGCGCCCGCCGGCACATCAAGCTGGCGCTCCATCAACCGGTCCATCAGGTGAAGCAACGTCACCGGGGCTCCCGCCTTGGCGAGGCCGTAAGCGGCTTCAAGTCCGAGCAATCCGCCGCCGACGACGACCACGCGCTTTTTGCCGGCGGCCAGCGTCAGCAGCAAGTCAACATCCCGGCTGTCGCGAAAGGTGTGCACGCCGGTGAGTTCGACGCCGGGCACGTTGAGCCGCAATGGGTTCGATCCGGTCGCAAACACCAGCTTTGAAAAACTGATGCTCTCCTCGTTGGCGATCTTGAGTTCGCGGCGGCCGACATCGACCTCGCGGACGGCGCAACCATATTTCAGCGTGACGCCGCGGTCGCGCCACCAATCGGCAGGCCTGAGCTCGATTTCATGGGAAGCGGTCTCGCCCGCCAGCACCGAGGACAACAGCACGCGATTATAGGCAAGCCTCGGTTCGTCGCCGATGACGGCCACGGCATAACGCCCCAGCGCGACTTTCGCGAGTTCGTCGACCAGACGGGCGGCGGCCATTCCGTTGCCGACGATCACGAGCGATTCACTCATGGAAGCTTCCTATTCGGCAGCCTGCGAGCTGCCATAGGCCTCAGAAATCATGAAACCGGACAGCGTGCCGTAGGCCGTGGTCCAGGCGCTCGCGACCTCTGAAGTCCAGCCGTCGCCCAATCCCTTTTCCAGCGTCCACAGCAGGGCTGAACCGACGACCGGATAGTGCTCGGGCTTGGCGCCATAGGCCACGTGGCGTTTGGCCAGCGCACTCGCCGCCGGCAGGATCGACGGAAGATCGCTCAAGCCGCCCACCACGACGGCGAGCGTCGCCATCAGCTTTTTCCGCTGCTCGGTCAGGTCTGCGGGAAACATCGATTTGACCTGCGGCGCGACCTCGAACAGGCGGTCGTAAAACAGTACAGCCGCCTGGTCCGAAATGGGCGCCACTTTCGAGAAACTCTGCTGAACCAGTTTGACTTGATCAGGTGTCATATCTCGCTCCTGCCTGTTTCTTCTTGCCGTCACCTCGTCCCGCATGCGGAACGAGGCCGATTTCGAAACCGCACGCCTCGCCGGACTTTGCTCGGCTCAGATGCGTGCCGAAGCCAGGCTTGTCGCACCGGCTTCCGCCGGACTGCGGCGCAGGTAGAACCACCAGGTCATGGCCAGACAAATCGCGTAGAAGCCGAGATAGATGAAGAGAGCGAGTTGCGGTCCGCCGGTGATCGCAATCGATTTGCCGAAGCCGCTCGGGATGAAGTAGCCGCCGCACGCGCCGACCGCGCCGATGAAGCCAACTGCCGCACCGCTTTCGATGCCCGCGGTCTTGATCGCGAGCGCCCGGCCGGCTTCGCCCTTGCCCTGGGCTTTGCGCAGATTTTCCTCGCGGAAGATCGAGGGGATCATCCGGTAGGTCGACCCGTTGCCGATGCCGGTGGTGACGAAGATAATGAGGAACATCGTCAGGAAGCCAACGAAGTCCTTGTTACCCACGAAGTAGATGACGCCGATGGTGGCCGCAGCCATCGCGATGAAATTCCAGAAGGTGATGATCGCGCCGCCGATCTTGTCGGCCAGCAGGCCGCCGAATGGACGCGACAGCGAGCCGACCAGCGGACCGAGGAACGCGATGGCTATGGTGACTGACGGAAACTGCGTCTTGATCAGCAGCGGAAAGGCCGCCGAGTAGCCGATGAAGGATCCGAAGGTCCCGATATAGATGAAGGACATGATCCAGGTGTGCTTGCGCTTGACGATCGCGAGCTGATCCCTGAACGAGGACTTCGCCGTGGTCAGGTTGTTCATGAAAAAGACGGCGCCGAACACCGCAATCAGCAGCGGGATCACCCACATCAGGCCAGCGTTCTGGAGATACACGCCGGAAACGGGCGAAGCCTGGTAGAGATTGATGATACCGAGGCCCATCAGGATCGGCGTGATCAGCTGAACGCTGCTGACGCCGATGTTGCCGCCCGCCGCGTTGAGGCCGAGCGCCCAACCCTTCATGCGGTCGGGATAAAAGAAGGAGATGTTGGCCATGCTGGAGGCGAAGTTGCCGCCGCCGAGGCCGGCGGTCGAAGCCACCAGCAGCATCAGCCAGAACGGCGTGTCGGGCTGGCTGACGAAATAAGCGAGCCCGAACGTCGGAATGAACAGAACCGAGGCCGAAAAGATCGTCCAGTTGCGGCCGCCGAACATCGTCACTGCGAACGTGTAGGGAAAGCGCATCAGCGAGCCGATCAGGCCCGGAATGGCGACGAGCTGGAATAATTCGTCCGTGGTGTAATGGAAGCCGGCTGCGGGAAGCTTGGTCGCGACGATGCTCCAGATCAGCCACACCGAAAATCCGATGTGCTCGGCAACGATCGACCAGATCAAGTTGCGGCGGGCGGTTACCTTGCCTTTGGTTTCCCAGAAGGTCGGATCTTCGGGGTTCCAGTCTGAAATCCAGATCGGGTCTTTTGAGGTCGGGTCTTTCGAGCTCATTGAAATTTCCTTTGTCCAGTCGAGGGCTCATCGCATCGCGATCCGAGGACACAGCAACGCATTCCGGGCGAAGCCCGGTGAAGCGGTCGCAAATTCGGATGAGCGGCTTTTCGGCGACGGCATCGATGGCGTCGGCAAAAGCTATTCAAGCTTTGTGCCAAGCCAGCGCAGCGAAAAAATTCGTTATTTTATAAATGCTTAGATGAACACGCGCGGCCGGATAAACCGGCGCTGTCCGCATTCAAAATTTGCACCCGCACATTTGTTGTGCGGCGCACAATGATTGAGCACGGCGCTCAAAAATGCGCCGTGACCAAATTTGGAAGCGACAGGAGGAACGAGTTCAGGCGTTCTCGGCCACAGCCATCGGCTTGGGAGCAACGCCCTCGCCCGGCCTGAGGCGGAATTCGTAAGTCATCAGATGCCACGGTGCCGCTGCCGGCTTTCCATCCGGCATCTTGGGATCGCTGCGCTTCTCGACCTTGGCGATCAGTTCGTCCTTCACGCCAAACACGACATCGGTGTCGATATATTTGTCGCCTTCGACGAAGACGTGCGTGACCAGCGGCTCGTGACCGGGCGCATTGACCAAGAAGTGCACGTGCGCGGGCCGCATCGGATGACGGTGCAGGCCCAGGATCATCTGCCCGACCGGACCGTCGGTCGGGATCGGATAACTGCAGGGCAGAATGGTTCGGAAGTAAAACTTGCCCTCGGCGTCGGTGATGAAGCGTCCGCGCGACGACGGGCCAGCCGTCTCATAATCCGGCTTCTGTGAATCGTACCAGCCGTCGTCGTCGGCGTGCCAGATATCAACGGGAACGTTCGCGAGCGGCTTGCCGTTCAGATCGGTGACGTGGCCCTGCACGAACATCTTTTCTCCCTCGAGACTGGGAGAGACGTCGGTGCCATGCGGCATCGCCTTGTGCTCGCCGACATAGAACGGGCCGAGCACCGTCGTTTCAGTCGCGCCTTCGCGCTCCCTGTGATTGACGGCATCCACCAGCATCGAGACGCCGAGCACGTCGGACAACAGGATGAACTCCTGCCGGCTTGGCGTGCACTTCTGGCCGACACGGGTGAGGAAATCAATCGCATACTCCCATTCGCCGAAGGTGAGATCGGTTTTGCGGACGAATTCGTGCAACGACTTGGTCAATTCCTCCATCAGGAATTTGACCCGCGGGTTCTTCACCTCCTCAAAACTGTGAATGACGGCGGCGGTGAGTTCGGTGTCGTTGAACTGGGGCATTTTTGCTTTGTCCTTGGGGGGTTATGTCCGTTTGCGGTCAATCTACACCAGCTAACGGACAAGGGTAAGCGGCGGCGTGGAATGCCGCGCCGATTTCAGCTATTGACGCTCGATCCTGGTTTTTCAAGAGGTGAAATCCGATGCCGGTCCTCCCCCTCACCTCACCCGAATCCGCGGGCATGTCGAAGACTGCTTTCGAGCGGATCGAGAACCATTTGCGCCAGCGCTACATCGAGGCCGGCCGCTTTCCGGGCACCCAGCTCACGGTCTATCGGCGCGGTCAACTGGTCCACCGCTCGGTTCAGGGCCTGGCCGATATCGAGCGCAAGGTTGCCGTGAAGGACGACACGATCTTCCGCATCTACTCCATGACCAAGCCGATCACGAGCATCGCCTTCATGATGCTGGTCGAAGAAGGCCGCGTCGCGCTCGAAGAGCCAGTCCATCGATATATTCCGGAATGGAGGAATCTCGGCGTGTTCCAGGCGGGGGTATGGCCGGCGTTTCTCACGCGCCCGACGTCGCGGCCGATGCAGATCGTGGACCTGATGCGGCATACTTCCGGCCTCACTTACGGCTTCCAGCAGCGCAGCAATGTGGATGCGGCCTACCGCGAATTGAAAATCGGCGAGATCGAAAAGGCCGGCACGCTGGCATCCATGATCGCGGATCTCGCCAAGATGCCGCTGGAATTCTCCCCGGGCGAGGCCTGGAATTATTCGGTCTCGACGGACGTGATCGGCTATCTGATCGGCGTCATCAGCGGCAAGCCATTCGAGCAATTCCTTCAGGAGCGCATCTTCGATCCGCTTGGCATGAACGATACCGGCTTCTTCGTCCCCCCTGACAAGGCCCATCGCCTGGCCGCGTGCTATTCGGCGAGCCCCCAAGGCGCCATGACCTTTCATGCCGCCGACCGCAAGGGCGGCCTCACGCTTCAGGATGATCCGGCGACCAGTTCTTTCCTGTCGCCGCCCTCGTTCATCTCCGGCGGCGGCGGGCTGTGTTCGACCTCCGCCGATTATCTCATCTTCTGCCGCGCGCTGCTCAACGGCGGCGAACTGGACGGCGTCCGGCTGGTCGGCCCGAAGACGCTGGCCTTGATGACGTCAAATCATCTGCCGGGCGGCCGGACGCTACCGGAACTGTCCCGGTCATTGTTCTCGGAGGCGACCTACCATGGCATCGGCTTCGGGCTCGGCGTTTCCGTGACGCTCGACCCGGCGCAGACGCTCATTCCCGGCAGTGTCGGCGAATATGCGTGGGGCGGCGCTGCGACGACATCGTTCTGGATCGATCCGGTGGAAGAACTGATCGCTATTTTCATGACGCAGGTGTTGCCATCGACCGCCACGCCGATCCGGCGCGAGCTACGCACCATGGTCTATTCGGCGATCACCGACAGCAATCTCTAGCGTATTCGGATTCAGCCGATACTTTGCAGGCCCGGGAACGTCTCCAGAAGCCAGATGCTGACGGCCGAGACACCGCCGGTCAGAAAACCCACTCCCGTAACGATGAGCAGCACGCCCATGGCCTGTTCGACGCGCGCCAGATGCCGCTTCATGCGCGCAAACAGCGCGGAAAACTGCTCGACCATGAAGGCTGCGATCAGGAACGGAATGCCGAGCCCTGCGGAATAGACCGCAAGCAGTCCGGCGCCTTTTTCCACCGTGGATTCCGAGGCCGCAATTGACAGGATCGCCGCCAGGATTGGCCCGATGCACGGCGTCCAGCCGAACGCAAAGGCAAGCCCCATCACATAGGCGCCCCAAAGCCCGACCGGCTTGGGAATGGGAAGGCGCCCCTCCCGCATCAGCAGATCGATCCGCGTCAGCCCCAGGAAGTGCAGCCCCATCACGATAATGACAACACCGGCGACAATCGACAGCTCGGCCGACCAGGCATGGATGAAGCTGCCGACCAGGGAGGCGCTGGCGCCAAGCGCCACAAACACGGTGGAAAAGCCGAGCACGAACATCACGGCCGAAACCATCACCGCGCGGCGGGAGGACGATACGGCTTCGGCATTGGCCACGTGTTCGATGGTCGCCCCAGTCAGATAGACCAGATAGGGCGGCACCAACGGCAGCACGCAAGGCGACAGGAAGCTGACAAGGCCCGCAATCAATGCGGCAGGGATCGAAACGTCGTGAGTCATGGGCGCTCATGTAGCGGATGCGCGGCGATCCGCAAAATCACGACGACGCGCTTTTGGATTGTTAGCCGGCGTTACTTGACGAGCTTCAGCGAGGCCGGAGACCGCTGGCGCAGGCCTTCCGGCGGCTTTGGTCGAACCGGCTTTGAGGCCGCATCAACGTCCCGCAGCATTGCATCGCACAAAGCCTTCAGTTCCGAATCGTCGATCCGGTTCAGCTTGATCCGAAGCTCCAGTATAGCGACCGAAATCAGTTGCGCGGTGTCGCGATCACCGTTCCGGACCAGGGAAGCCTGGCACTCCTCAAGGGTTGCCAGCACAGCCCGCAAATTTTCTTCGAAATAAGCCACAGCGTGTTCCCGCTACCGAGCTTGCCAGATGGTCGAGGCGATGGGTCGATCAACACCTTGCCACCATAAAAAGTCCGACGGTATTAGGACTGAGAAGATAGATTTCGTCCTTACACAGATTTGTGACATCGCTACCCCACCCCGTAGTGATCCGGGTTTACTTCTAGCACGCCGCGGCGGGGTCAGGGGTTGTTGCGTCGCGGAAAACCTGCCGGACGGGCGTTTCCGACCTCAGGCCCGGCCACAGCCTGTGGATGTGCCCGATCAACTTTCGCGAAAGTGCGGAGCAGGCGAACGCGTCAAAAAGTCCCGTATCCGGGTTGTACAATCATTCAGAACTTGCCAAAGCAGGAATAATGATCCTTAGATTCAAAAGTATTGGGGAAACGCCCTGGTTGAAACGAAGGCGCGAAACCTATTTCCAGACCATCGTACCTTTGTCGTCGAATTATGAACGTCATTCCTTGCCTGATGGTCGTCAGGCCTCTTGTTGGGGAAACAAATCCCCGTAGGTTTCCGGTTTGAATACGTATTCATCCATTAGAAGTGGGCCTGAAGCAGTGTATAAGGGTCGCCACGGGCCCGCTTATTCAGGCGCTTCATAAGCGAAGGACAGTAGAAACGGTATGAATAAATCTGTAGCCAAGAAGATGAAGCAACGCAGTGCCGGCAAGCCAGATATTGAGCTTGGCAAACGAATCCGGTTACGGCGCGTGGAACAAAAGATCTCGCAGGCCGAGCTTGGCGAACAATTGGGCGTAAGTTTCCAGCAGGTTCAAAAATACGAGAAAGGCGTCAATCGCGTGGGCGCCGCCCGTCTTCAGCAAATTGCAACGGCGCTCGATGTGCCCGTCACCTTCTTCTACGACGGCGACAGCAAGGCTCGCGAAGTGGAAAGCCTGCTGTTTCTCGATAGTGCCTTCAGCCTGAGGCTCTTGCGCGCCTACAGCAAGATCAAGGATCAGACCGTCCAGCGGCAGCTCGTGTCCCTGATGGAATCGATCGCGGCCAACGAAGACTGATCCTAAAGCCGGCGTCGCGGCCTGATCCTCACCGTACGCCGCGGATACGATCAACCAACGCAAGCGGATCGGCTGGCGCGCGATGGCCGCGCCAGGCAACATGCTGGTCGGGTCGCGACAGCACCAGCGTGCCTTCGCGCATCACTTCGGCCGGCGCCGCAACATCGCGCAGTTCGAACGGCACTTTCCTCTTCTCCGCGGCACGGACGAGAGGCTTGACGTCCGCTGCCGGATCAAAGCGCAGCAGCGTGAATTCCGGTCCCATCCTGTCGTACAGCGAGACGCCATCCGCGCACCAGAGATGCGGCGTCCGGCACCCCGGCACCGTCGAGGACGTGTAGCGGCTCATCGTATAGGCCGGAGGTGCGGCGCCGTCATAGGCGATGATCGGCGATTGATCGTAATAGGTGCCGAAGTTGAGGCCGGCACAGGCATATTGCTGAACGTTGATCTCGTAAGTCAGTTGCCCGATTTCCCGACGCGCGCGCTCGCCTTCCGCGGTGGCATCTTCGATTCCTCGGGGGACGGCGCCGCGGCGGCGAATCTCGGCTTCGGCATGCGACATCGCAAACCGCGAAACCTGGCTCGTGATCGGCCAGCGTTCGGCCTCATAGGCGTCGAGAATGGAATCCGGCGCCCAGCCGTTGAGATGCGCGGCCAGTATCCAGGACAGATTGGTTGCGTCCGCTATCCCGGCATTCATGCCGTAACCCGCATAGGGCACCCAGATATGCGCGGCATCGCCCGCGATGAAAGCGCAGCGATCGCGGAATTTGCTCGCGATCAACCGTCGCCCAACCCAATCCTCTTTGGAGAGGATGTCGTATCTGAAATCCGGACCGACCCCGAGGATGGTGCGAATGCAGGCATCACGATCGACCTCGTCGAAGTCGCCTTCGTCCGGCTTCATGTAATTGTGCACCAGCCAGCGCTCACGGCCATCGATCGCATAGACCATGCCGGAGCGGCGCGGGTTGATGGCGCCGGTGCCCCAGGCGCTTGCGTGACGCTGAAGATCGATCAGATCCGGCGAGCGGATGTAAGTCGACTGCACCCGCTGCACGACCGGATCGCCCTCAAAGGAGGCGCCAATCGCCTTGCGCACGATCGAACGCGCGCCGTCACAGCCGATCAGATAGCGGCACCGCAGCGATTTCGCGACTCCCGTATCGAGGTCGCGCAACGTCAGGTCGGCGAATACGTCGCCGATTCTCACGTCGTCGGCCGATGTGCGGTTGACGATGCGGATGCGCCTCTGGGCCGTGGCATGCTCGAACAGGATGGGCTCGAGAAAGATCTGGTTGATGCGATGCGGCGGCTCCGGCGTCGGCCAATTGCAATCCGGGCCGTCCTTGCGCGTGAAGCGGTCGCGGCGGCAGGGAATCGGAATTCGCGTCAACTCCTGCCCGGTAAACGTAGTGCGATAGCTGATGTCGTGTGGATAATCCGCCGGCAGGCCTGAGTTGCGGACCTTCTCCGCCAAACCCAGGCGCCGGAAGATTTCCATGGTGCGGGCGGCGACGTGATTGCATTTCGGCTCGGGCGGCTCGGCCGCCGCACGCGTCTCGACCACGGTGACATCTATCCCCCGCCAGGCCAGATCGATCGCCAGCGTCAACCCGACCGGGCCGGCGCCGACGATCAGCACTTCCACATCGACCGCTTCGCTCATTCCAGTTCGGCACCCGAATTGCGGACGATGACGCCCCAGCGATCGACCTCCGCCTTGACGAAAGCCTTGAAGCGATCCGGCGTCGACCCGCTCATCGGCTCAAGCGCCATCGCCGTCAATCGCTCGACGGTCGCGGGATCGCTCGTCATCCGGTCAATTTGCGCAGCCAGTTGCTCGACGATCGGCCGCGGGACATGGGCCGGCGCCACCACGCCGACCCAGGCCACCAGTTCGAATCCGTCGAGACCGGCTTCAGCGAGGGTCGGAATGTCGGGAGCCGCTGCCACCCTTTGCCTGGTCGTGACGCCGAGCACCCTCACCTTTCGCTCAAGAATCTGCGGCAGCGCCGGCTGGAGGTCCGCCACCATGAAGGCGATGCGGCCCGCGATGACGTCAAGTAGCGCCGGAACGCTGCTGCGATAGGTCACATGACGGACGCTGATCCCAAGTTTCTCGCGCAACATCTCGGCGCCGAGATGATGCGGACTGCCATTGCCGGCCGAGCCGTAAGCAAGTCCCGGATTGGCTTTGGCGTAAGCCGTGAACTCCGCGAGCGTTGTCACCGGCAGGGATGGATTGACGACCAGGGCGAACGGCACGCGGGCGACCGGGGCAATCGGCGTAAAATCCTCGACCGGATCGTAGGCGAGCTTTCGATAAAGCGCCTTGTTGATCGCAAGCGTGCTCGAGGTCGCGGTCAAGAGCGTGTAGCCGTCGGCTTCCGATCGCGCCACCTGCTCGGCGCCAAGCACAGTGGCCGCACCCGGCTTGTTCTCCACCACGACGGTGGCGGCGAGCCCGACCCGCAACTGATCGGCCACCAGCCGCCCAAGCAGGTCGATGGTGCCGCCGGCCGAATACGGCACGATCATCTTGATCGTCCGGTTCGGATAAGCCGCTTCGGCAACGGCCGGCCAAACCGCGAGCCCGGCCAGAACGCCGTAGCTTCCCGTTATCGCCGCCCGGCGCGTTAGCATTCAACCTCCCGCGGAGCCCTTTAATTCTTGAAAAATCGAGGCTCTCACGAACCAGATTAGCGATACCGGCGACATACCGGAAGCCACGGCTTCGCGAAGCGGGCGCTTCGGGGATGCAAAAAACCGCAATTCGGGCTTAATCAGAAGGCAACCGTCATGGTCATATTTTATTGACGCCTTACTGGCCGATTGGCCGGCCTCGCCTTTGATTCATCGACGCATTCCAGGGATTTTATTCATGCATAAATTCGTTGTGTTTGCCGCCGGCGTTGCCCTTGCCGCCATCCCGGCCTTCGGCCGAAGCGCAGCACAAACACCGGCCGCCGCCGCGCAGGCCGCTCCACCCCATGTTGCGACCGTCAAGCCGGCCGCCCCCGCCTCGACGCCTGAATCGCGTTCGGCCGCCGCGCTCGCGCTATCGCATGAGCCGACATTCGACGAAGGCACGGCACAGCGCATCAAGGATGCCGCGCTGAGCTACTCGGATATCGCGGTCCGCGGCGGCTGGCCGACCATCCCTGCGGACGCCCAATTCGCGATTGGCGTCGCCGGTCCGAACGACGATCTGCTGCGCCGACGGCTGATCGTCAGCGAGGATCTTGCTGCCGACAAGGCATCCGGCCCGTTTGATGCGGCGGTGGCCGAGGCGGTCAAGCATTTCCAGGTGCGTCATGGCATGGCCGCCACCGGCACCGTGACACCGCGCACGCTGGCTGCCCTCAACATCCCGGTTCAGAAGCGGATCAGGCAGCTTGAGGCCTCGCTGGAGCGGCTGGAAAACACGAATTTCCAGTTCGGACAACGCTACGTCGTCGTCAACCTGCCGGCGGCCTTTGCCGAAGCGGTCGAGAACGACACGGTCGTGCGGCGCTATCGCGTGATCGTCGGCAAGACCGAAAAGCCGTCGCCGACGCTGACCGCCGAAATCACCAGCGTCAATTTGAACCCGACCTGGACCGTCCCTTCCTCGATCGCCAAAACCGAAATCTCCGCGCATATGCGCAAAGATCCGAGCTACCTCTCACGCATGCACATGGAAGTGCTGGACGGGCATGACCACCCGATCGATCCGGCGTCGGTCGACTGGTCCGGCGCGCATGTGCCGAATTTCACGGTGCGTCAGCAGAACGGCGCCTGGAATGCGCTCGGCGCGGTGAAGATCGATATGCCGAACCCCTATTCGGTCTATATGCACGACACCAACCAGCGCAACCTGTTCAGCGACGACTATCGCTTCGACTCCCACGGCTGCTCGCGGGTCGACAATGTCCGCGATCTCGCCGCCTGGCTGTTGCAGGAAGAGATGCCGAAATGGAACAGGGCCGCGATCGACGCGGCGATTGCCACCGGCGCGCGCGAGGACATCGTGCTGCCGAAGAAAGTGCCGGTGGCCTGGATCTACCTCACGGCGTGGATGACCCGCGACCAGACCGTCCAGTTCCGCAACGACATCTACGACCAGGACGAGCAGTTACTGGAAGCCACCGCCGAGGAAGCCGCCTTCTTCAACCAGGCCGCCAATCACCCGCTAACGGCGCATCTGGCGCGGTAACGCCAAGCTTCGTCGTTACAAGCCGGGGCGTCATTGCCGGGCATAGCCGTTCGAAGAACGGCGTCGCTTCCGCTCGCCTATGCCCGGCAATCCATCAAACTTCAGTAAAGCCTTTTGCGAAGGAGATGGATGCGCGGGTCAAGCCCGCGGATGACGACAGCGGGAGCCGTTCGGACCGGGAATGACCGACCCGCGCCACCGCCATTGCGGTGCTGGCGAAGCAGTGCTTCATTGCGGCCTCAAACCCCTATCCCTAAGGCTTTCCATGCTCGACGTTGCCACAACCGACCAAAAGTCCTTTGCCGACGGCAAAATCCTCAAAAAAATCACTGACGGGGTCGGCATTGTCACGTTCAACAATCCGGAAAAACGCAACGCCATGTCGCTTGAGATGTGGGAGGGGGTGGGTCAGGCGCTCACCGAATTGCGCGAGGACGATCATGTCCGCGTGGTGATTTTGACCGGTGCCGGTGACAAGGCCTTCATGTCGGGTGCCGATATCAGCCAGTTCGAAAAAAACCGGCACAACGCGCAGGCCTCGGAAGAATATAACCGGAAGAGCGAGGCCCAGCGGGCGGTGCTCGCCCATTTTCCCAAACCGACAATCGCCTGTATCCGCGGCTTCTGCCTCGGCGGCGGCATGCAGGTCGCCATGTCGGCGGACATGCGCTTTGCCTCCGACAACAGTCAGTTCGGCATTCCCGCCGCCAAGCTCGGCATCGCCTATGGCTATGATGGCCTGAAACACCTGGTTTCGCTGGTCGGCCCATCCCAGGCCCGCCTGCTGATGTACACGGGCATGCGGATCGATTCCGCGGAGGCGTTGAGGATCGGACTCGTCGATCGCGTGATCGCCGACGGCAAGTTGTGGGAGGAAACGCTCGAGATCGCCCGCACCATTTCCGGCAATGCGCCGCTCTCGATCAAGGCCAGCAAGCTTACGATTGCGCAGGTTCTGAAGGACAAGGACGAGCGCGAGATGGCCGCGATCAAGGAAATCTCGACCGCCTGCATGGACTCGGAGGACTTCCGCGAAGGACGTCAGGCTTTCATGGAAAAGCGCAAGCCGAAGTTCAAAGGGCGGTAAGGGTCCCCGCGAAGACTTCCGGAACGTAATTCCGCTGCAAAAACGCACGCGGCTGCCGCTATTGTGATCTTCCCTTGTCCGGGGAATTCTCTAGTTTCATGAGAATGACGATCTGCTGACGGACAACATGATCAGCAAGCGGGTTTTTCTGTCATCCGTTACGGCGATGTGCTGCGGCCTGAAGCCGGTCAGGTCGGCAACCTCCGATGCGTATCCGTCACATCCGATCACGATGGTGTTGCCGTTCTCGGCCGGCGGACCGACCGATGCGCTGGCGCGGATCGTCGCGGCCAGAATGCAGGATGTGCTCGGCCAATCCATCATCATCGAGAATGTGACCGGTGCCGCAGGCACGATCGGCGTCGGCCGCGTCGTGCGCGCGGCGGCGGACGGATATACGGTCAGCGTCGGGCCGATGAACTCGCATGTGCTGACCGGCGCCGTCTATCATCTGCCGTTCGACTTGCTCGGGGATCTCGAGCCGGTGGCGCTTCTGGCCAGCAATCCCTCCGTCGTTGTCTCGAAGAAAGGTGTGCCGGCAAAAGACCTGAAAGAACTGATCGCGTGGGTAAAGGCCAACCAGGATAAAGTCCTTGCCGGCACATCAGGTGTCGGATCCGCAACCCATCTGGGCGGCATCCTGTTCGAGACCCTGACCGACACCCACATCCAGTTCGTCCCCTACCGCGGCACCGCGCCGTCGATGCAGGCGCTGGTTGCCGGGCAGATCGATCTGATATTCGATCAATTGTCGAGTTCGCTGCCGCAGCTTCAGGAGGGCACCATCAAATCCTACGCCGTGATGTCGAAAACGCGCGCGGTTGCCGCACCGGACATTCCGACGGTGGACGAAGCAGGCCTACCCGGCCTTTATCTACCGGTCTGGAATGGAATGTGGGCTCCGAAGGGCACGCCGAGGCCCATCATCGACAAACTCAACAATGCCGTCGTGGAAAGCCTTGCCGACCCGACCGTGCGCAAGCGGCTCGCCGAAATCGGCCTGGAAATCTATCCGCGCGACCGGCAAACGCCGGAAGCTCTGCACGCCTATCAAGCGGCCGAGATCGGGAAATGGTGGCCGATCGTCAAAGCCGCGGGTATCAAAGCGGAATGAGCCGTACTTATCCCGTCATCGAGCGAGTTCTGATTGCCGGCGCTGGCCCGGTCGGGCTCGTGGCCGCCGCCAACCTCGTTCGCCACGGCGTTCCCGTGACCGTATTCGAGGGCGGCCCCGATCTCAGCACGGAATCCCGCGCCTCGACGTTTCATCCCCCGACGCTCGACATGCTGGCCGACCTCGACGTTGTCGGGCCGCTGATCGCGCAGGGCCTGATTGCGCCCAAATTCCAGTACCGCAACCGCCGTGACGGCCTGATCGCGCAATTTGATTTCGGCGATATCGCCGATCAAACCCGACATCCGTTCCGGCTGCAATGCGAACAATCAAAACTAACCCGGATCATCTACGACCGGCTTCGCGACGACCCGAATTTTGAGATCGCCTTCTCAAGCCCCATTCGTGCCGTCACACAGGACAGCGACAGCGTTACGGTCACGGTAGAACGGGACGGAAAAAGCGAGACACACAGCTATCGCTGGCTGATCGGTGCCGACGGCGCACGCAGTGACGTCCGTCGTTCTCTCGATATCGAGTTCGAAGGTTTCACGTGGCCCGATCGATATCTGGTGGTCAGCACGCCCTTCAATTTCCATAGCGTCATTCCGGGGCTCGCCACGGTGAGCTATGTCGCCGATCCCCGCCGCTGGCATTTTCTGCTGCAGATCCCCGGGCTCTGGCGCGTCATGTTCCGGATTGCGGCGGAGGAGAGCGACGAACTGGCGTTGTCGACAGAATTCGTGGAGGCGCTGATGGCAGAGGTCGTGCCCGGCATCGACACCTACGAGATCGCTCACACCACGCTCTACCGTGTGCATCAGCGGGTTGCCAAAACTTTCCGTAAGCACCGCGTTTTCCTGGTCGGCGATGCAGCCCATGTCAACAATCCACTCGGCGGTATGGGCATGAACGGCGGCATTCACGATGCGATCAACCTGACCGAACGTCTGGTCGAGGTCTGGCGCGGCGAGAAGCTAGATGCTGAGCTCGATCGCTTCGAGCAGCAGCGCCGGCTCGTCACCAAGGAATATGTGGAGCGGCAATCGATCCAGAACAAACGCAACCTGGAGGCGGCCGACAATGAATTCCGCGATCGGCTACGGCGCACAGCCGCCGACCCCGCTTTGACCCGCGACTATCTGCTGGCGGTGTCGATGATCGGCAGCCTGCGCCGGGCTGAAGTGCTGGGATAAAGCGTCTACAGGCAGCGGGAATTTGAATCACGTCGTTGCGAGCAGCCAACGGATCGCGCGAATGCGCGCGCGATAACAGACTCCGCGACGAAGCGATCCAGTGCAGCCGCAGCAAGTGACGCGAAGCGCCAATCGCCGACCTTAATACCGTGTTCTTAGCTTTCCAGACTACTCGTTAACTTATCGTTAACTTATCGTTCTCTTGGCATTGCAAACGCGCCGAGAAGGTCAGCAAGTCTGCCCAATGCGCCATTTTCCTAACATACTTGATTTAGGTGGTGTTGCATCTGCGGCACGCCTGTCATGGGCTGAATCACATATGATGCATCAATTGATCGTCGGTCGCTGATGTTAGGAGTCGGATCGAAGCATTCAACCGGAGATATGGGATGAAGAAGTTTCTGCTGGGGACTCTGGGTTTCGTTGCAATGGCTGCTCCCGCGCTCGCAGCTGACCTTCCGGTAAAGGCGCCACCGCCGCCAGTGATCCCGATGTACAACTGGTCGGGCTTCTACATCGGTGGAAACGGCGGCTGGGGGCAGAGCGATACTTGCTGGGACGTTGCCCTAGCGGTCGGTGCGGTCCTTACTGATCACTGCCGTGATCGGTCCGGAGGCATCGTCGGTGGCCAGATCGGCTATCGCTGGCAAATGCCCAACAATCATTTTGTTATCGGTGTAGAGGCCCAGGGCGATTGGGCGGATCTCAACGGGTCGCGTGTCAGCGCTTTCGATCCAACTTTGACACTTGGCAGCAAAGTTGACGGCTTGGGCCTCTTCACTGGCCAGTTCGGTTTCGCCTGGGATACGTGGCTCTGGTACGTGAAGGGCGGCGCGGCGGTGACGGACAATAAGTTCTTCGTCGACTCCACCGCTACCGGAGCTGAGCTTGCCTCGCTGCACTCGACGCGCTGGGGCGGGGTCATAGGTACCGGATTCGAGTACGGCTTCGCGCCGAACTGGTCAGTCGGTATCGAATATGACCATCTTTTCATGGGCAGCAACGACACAACGTTCGTCACGACGATTCCCACGACGCTCACGGGCGCGACCAGTCGAATCGGCCAGGACGTCGATATGGTCACCGTGCGCTTCAACTATCGCTTCGGTGGCTTTGGCGGCCCGGTCGTCGCCCGTTATTGATTGACGTCCAATTCGCAAATTGCCCCGGCATTGCCCGGGGCAATTTTTATTATTGGACGGCGCCACTCCGCGATCTGCCGGATCGTTTACCCCCTACACGACTTGCTGCAATCGCTTCGTTCGCTGGAGGCGGGCCGGTGTCTGGAGATGCACCAGCCGTTGCCCATGACGCAGATGTCTTGACTTTTTTCACCGGCCCTGTGGCGCGCAAAAACTGATTTGCCCGTCGTGCCAATCGGTCGCAGCGCCGCTCACTTGATCCCGTCCTAAAATCACCGGCAGTTTCCCGCCCATCCTGCGCCACCAAGAGGGGCGTTTCGCGATCGTCACGAACGTGGGTGCAGGATGCGGTGGACGCGAAGGTGCCCGTGACGAAGAGCACCGACGCGGACGGCGAAGCCATGTGGTCCTGACGCCTCGACGCTGGCGTCAAATTCTTGAGAAGCTGACGCTTCTCAGGGATGACGGTGACAAAAAGCCCGATCGCCGGGGAGAGCCTGGAGTAAGCCGTTAAAACCATTCGCGCGGGAAATGCCGGGACAGCCGGTGTGACCGTGGTGACTACGCTCGTGTGCTTTTCTACTTTGCACGCGAGGCTGCGGGCGCAAACGGCGGCTCGCGCATTTCCCGCGCCCTCTTCTCACCGAGGGACAATGTTTTGCAGAACCCGGACGAGAAATCGCGTCGTGGGAAGGAGAACTTGCGTCATTGCGAGGAACAAAAGCGACGAAGCAATCCAGCGCTTTTCTTTCTGGATTGCTTCGCTAACGCTCGCAATGACGCGGGTCTTACAGCGCCGCCAGCACCGCGTTGCCGATATCGGCGGTGCCGTTTTTGCCGCCGAACTCCATCGGCTTGATCCCTTGCGCATAAGCCTTGTCGACCGCGCGCTCGATGCGCTCGCCGGCCTCAGCGGCGGACTCAAGCCCATGCTTGTCGGCAAGCCAGTCGAGCATCATGGCCGCAGACAGGATCATCCCGGTCGGGTTGGCCTTGCCCTGCCCCATGATGTCGGGCGCGGTGCCGTGACAGGGCTGGAACACGGCATAGCGGTCGCCGATATCGGCCGACGGCGCCATGCCCATGCCGCCGATCAGGCCGGCGGTCATGTCGGAGAGGATGTCGCCGAACATGTTCTCCATGACCATGACGTCGAAATCCCACGGGCGCTTTACCAGCATCGCCGAGCAGGCATCGACATAAAGGCGGTCCGTCTTCACGTCGGGATGGCGTTTTGCGGCCTCGTCGAACATCTCACGAAAGAACGCAAAGGCCTTGAACACATTGGCTTTGTCGACGCAGGTCAGGCCGCCGGGCCGGCCGCGCTTCTTGCGGCGTTCGGCCAATTTGAAGGAAAACTCGAACAGCCGCTCCGAGGTCTTCCGGGTGATGACCAGCGTCTCGCGCGCGTCCTCATGGGTGACGACGCCCTTCCCCATCGAAGCGAACAGGCCCTCGGTGGATTCACGGATCACGACGAGGTCGATGCCGCGCTGGTCCGCACCAACGATCGGGCTTGGGACGCCGGGAATGAGGCGCGCCGGGCGCACGCCGGCGTAGAGATCGAAATGAAAGCGCAGTTCGACCTGCGGCATGATTTCGGTGTTGTCGGGATAACGCACCGACGGCAGGCCGCAGGCGCCGAGCAGGATCGCGTCGGCCTCCTCGCACAGCTTGATGGTCGAGTCTGGCATCGACTTGCCGGTCTCGCGGTAATGGTTGGCGCCGGCCGGTGCTTCGGTGAAACGGAACTTCAGGTCCGTGGTGTTCTCGATCTTGCGCAGGACTTCCAGCGCCGGCGCCATGACTTCGGGGCCGATGCCGTCGCCACCGAGGACGGCGATGTGGAGCGCGTTATTGGCAGACATGATAGGGTATCCTTGATTTCGAACGATGTTACTTCGTCATTGCGAGCGAAGCGAAGCAATCCAGACCTTCAGGCAAGAAACTGGATTGCTTCGTCGCTTGCGCTCCTCGCAATGACGCCGGAGAGGCTACGGCGTCAATATCGCCCGCCCGATCTGGCGGCCCTCCTTCAGACTGGCCAGCGCGTCATTGGCCTTGGCGAGCGGCATCGGCGTCACCGGAATCGGCGCGATCTTTTTCGCGCGTACGAGGTCGAGCAACTCCTCCGTTTCGCGCAAATTGCCGACATAGCTGCCCTGAATGGTGATCGCCTTGATCGGGATCAGCGGCAAGGCCCAGGGCGCGCCGCCGCCGAACAGGCCGACAATCACAAGCTTGCCGCCCTTGGTCAGGCAGTCAAACCCAAGCTGCGTGGTCTTGGCGTTGCCGACGAGGTCGATCACGGCACGGATCGGCTCACCGGCCTTTTTGGTCAATTGCTCCAGCGCGTCGGCCGCACCGCCGTCGACGGTTGCGAGCGCACCGGCCGCTTCCGCCGCTTCGCGCTTCCTGACGTCGATGTCGACGACGATCGCCCCCTTGCCTCCCATCGCCTTGAGCAGCGACAGCGCCATCAGGCCGAGGCCGCCGGCGCCGAAAAACACGATCGGCGTATCGAAGGCGGACTCCACTTTCTTCAGCGCGCTGTAGGTGGTGACGCCGGAGCAGGCGTAAGGCGCAGCCGTGACGGGATCGAGTCCCTTCAGGTCGATCAGATATTTCGGATGCGGCACCGTCATGTGGTCGGCATAGCCGCCGTCGCAATAGACGCCGAGCGCACTCGGCTTGACGATGCACATGTTCTCGTCGCCACCGACACAGGTCTTGCACTTGCCGCAGCCGAGCCAGGGATAGGCCAATACGACATCGCCCACCCTCAGGCCGCCTTTGTCGCTTTCCTTAACATCAGGCCCGAAAGCCATGATTTCGCCGACGGTTTCGTGCCCCATCGTGCGCGGCAGCGACACGCCGCGATCCTTCAACGACAGCGGCTTGCGGCCGTGGCCGAGATCGTAGCCGCCTTCCCAGATGTGCAGGTCGCTGTGGCAGACGCCGGCGGCCTTCACCTTGATCAGCACCTGCGTGCCGGAGGGCTTGGGGGTCGGTTCATCCACCTCTTGAAGAGGCGCGTTGAAGTCGGCGACCTTGAAACTCTTCATTGTTTCACTCCCGTTCTTTTATTGGCCGGTGTGATAGGCCGGAAACCGTTGCTGCCGCAAGGCCAGTGGCCGACCTCAGGCCAGCGGCAACTTCCCGGCCACAACCGCGATCTGGTCGTCAGAAAGCCCGCTTTCGCCAAGAAGGCTGCGGGTATGTTCGCCGAGCGCCGGCGCGCGCTTTCCGGCCGCGACTTTGGCGCCCGACATCCGGAACGGCTGGTTCAAGACCTGGAAGACGCCCGCCTCGTCTTCTACTTCGGCCAGCCCGCCGCGATGGGCGATCTGCGGATCGGCCATCGCCTCGGCCACGGTTCGGTAGGCCGAACACGGGACGCCGTGTTCACCCAATTCAGCGAGACATTTTTCGGTCGTGACCGTCCGCGACCACTCTTCGACGCCGTCCATCAGTTCGTCCCAGTGACGGCGACGGTCGGCATATTTCGCAAAGCGGGAATCGCCGACCCATTCGGGGCGGCCGGCAGCGCGAACCAGGCCCTGAAAAGTCTTTTCGCTGGCGATGGCCACCATCACATATCCGTCAGCGGTCTCGACCGGGCCGAACATCGGGCGGCTGGGCGGCGCCACCTCGAATTGCGCGATCTGGACTTCGTTCGGCGTCAGGCTGAGCATCGATTCCAGCATCGACACGTCGATGTGCTGGCCCTTGCCGCTAAGCTGACGCTGATAGAGCGCCGCCGAAATCGCGCCGAAAGCATAGACGCCGGTCAAGATATCGGCGTGATAGATGCCGCAATAATCCGGCCGGTTTCTGCCGGGTTGATAGGCGAGATGGGCCCTGTCGTAACCGGAAGCCGCGTGAATCACCGGGGCATAGGCCGGCAATTCCGCCGAGGGGCCGGTCTGGCCGTAGCCGGAGATCGAGCAATAGACGAGCTTGGGATTGAGCGGCTGCAGGGAGGCGTAGTCGAGCTTCAGCCTCCGCATCACGCCGGGCCTGAAATTCTCGACCAGGATGTCGGCGTCTTTCACCAGACGACGGACGACCTCGACCGCCTCCGGCGATTTCAGATCGAGGACGATGCTTTTCTTGCCGGCGTTGAGCTGGCCGAAAACGCTGCTGCATCCGCTGCGGACGGGCGGGCGGATTCGCATCGTCTCGCCGTCAGCCGACTCGATCTTGATGACCTCTGCTCCGACGTCAGCCAGCATCCGCGTGCAATGCGGACCGGCAATGGTGGTCGAGAAATCGAGCACGCGTAGACCATGAAGACTTCCTGTCGCATTCCGCTCATCGATCTCCGATATAGTCATCGAAAGAACTCCCCTTTTGGCCCGCCGGACCGCCAATGCACCGGGACTAAAACACTAGAAGGAGCAGGCTGCGGGGGAAAGCGATTGACCGACCCTCCAGCTAAAAATGCAAGGACTGGTTATCCGTGCAACGGCTGCCCATCTAACCAGCGGCAGCCAGTTGGAACTGATCTTGCATAGATGGAGTTAGCTACGGCAGCGTGCGAGGGCGTTTCTTGAGAGTCCTGTTCGTTACCACGGAGATGGATGACTTCATTCGGGTCGGCGGGCTTGCTGCCGTCTCGGCGGCGCTGCCTCGGGCGCTCCGGCGCTGGACAGACGTCAGGGTCTTGCTTCCCGGCTATAGCGAAGTCGTCGAACAGTTCACGCATCTCGACATTATCGGGCATTCTGCGGCACTGGCGGAGATGCCGGCCTGCTCGCTTGGGCTTGGATCAACCAAGGACGGCCTGCCCGTCTATGTGGTGTTGTGTCCACAATTGTACGATCGGCCGGGCAACCCCTATGGCGACGAAGCCGGCCAGGACTGGCCGGACAACGACGTCCGTTTCGGACGACTGGCCTCAGTGGCTGCCCAACTGGCAACGGGCACACTGGACAAGAATTGGGCAGCTGACCTCGTTCATGCCAATGATTGGCAGGCCGCTCTGGTGCCCGCCTACCTTGCCTGGAGCGGGAGCAAGATCCCGACCATCCTCACCATCCATAACCTGGCGTACCAGGGCCTGTTTGCGAAAGAGACGTTGCGGCGGATTGGCGCGCCGGCTGATTCCTTCCACATCGACGGCCTCGAATTCTACGACAAATTGTCGTTCCTGAAGGGCGGCCTCAACTACGCCTCTCACCTGACGACCGTCAGCGAGACCTACGCGAGGGAGATCACCACCCACGAACTCGGCTGCGGGTTGGAGGGACTGCTGCGGCGCCGCTCCGACGCCGCGCAACTTACGGGCATCCTGAATGGCATCGATGAGAGCTGGGACCCGCGCGCCTGCGCCCAATTGGCTCAGCAGTTTGCGCCCGGCGATTGGGAAGGCAAGCAGGCCAATTCCGATTATGTCCGTCACCAGTTTGGACTGGCGGTGTCCCGCGGTCCGATCTTCGGGCTGGTCGCTCGTCTGGTTCATCAGAAAGGCATCGATCTCGTCTTGTCCGCGGCCGACGAAATCATCGATGCCGGTGGGCAGATCGTCGTCACCGGCAGCGGAGAGCCGGAAATCGAGAAGGCCTTGGTCGCAGCTCACCGGCGCCGGCCGGATGCGATCGGCGTCAATATCGGGTTCAACGAAGCTCAGGCGCGGCGGATCTTCGCCGGCAGCGATTTTACGCTGATGCCGTCGCGCTTCGAGCCGTGCGGGCTCAGCCAGATGTACGCGCAGAAATTCGGTTCGCTTCCGATCGGACATCAAACCGGAGGCCTGGCCGAGACGATTACCGACGGCGAAACCGGATTTCTGTTTTCCCAGCCTTCGACCGAATCCTTCCTCGGCGGGATCCGGCGTGCCTTCTCGACCTTCGTGGCGAAAGACCGCCTCGACTCGATGCGCCGGAACGCGATGGCGCGGTCCTTTAGCTGGGATATTTCCGCGGCCTGCTACGGCGCCCTCTACCGCAAGACGGTTGCGCCCTAGGTGGCAACTTCTTTCATCCGCGAGGTTTGCAACGGCGGCCGGGTTTCCGGCATCGCCAGCCAGATGATGGCAAGCCCAATGGCGGCAACGCCCGCAAGTCCGGCAAAGGCAACGCCGCTGCCGAAGACGTCACTGGCGTAGCCGGCCACCAGGGTGCTCAGCGAGGCGCCGATCCCGGTCGCCGTGCCGACGACGCCTTGGGCGAGGTTGAAATGGCCGCTGCCGAACGCGACGTCGGCGACAATGAGAGGAATCATGACGCTCAACACGGCCGCGGTGACGCCATCGAGCACCTGGACGGCGACCAGGAGATAGGGGTCGTGGACCGTTGCAAACAACAGGCCTCGAACCACGAGCGCAGCGAAGGCCAACAGAAGCAGCGGCCGCCTGCCCCATGCTTGCGCCTTGCGTCCGACCGAAGGCGATGTCAGCGCGACGATGGCCTGCGGCACGATAATGCAGGCTGCGATCAGCACGGTCGCCCATTTGCTGGATCGCGTGGTGACGATGCCGGCCATCAGCGGCAACATCGAGGCGTTGGCCAGTTGAAACAGCAGAATACTGCCTGCAAACACCAGCAGCGGACGTTGACGCAGCAACACCATTACGCTGGTCGATTTAGCTTCTTGCGCCGTCGGCGCCACGGAGCCATGGGCACGCGCAGCGTCGATTTCCTGTTCGCGGATGCGCATCAGCGCCAGCAAGGTAGGGATTGCGAGCATGAAGGCGACGAGGAATACCGAACGGCTCGACAACAGATAACCGAAGGTCCCCATCAACGCCGCGGCGACACCGTTTCCAAGCGATGCAAAACGCGCATTGCGCCCCAATCGCTCACCGATCGCCAGCGGTCCAACCAAACCAAGGCTGATCGCGGCGATCGCAGGACCCAGGACACAACTCGCCGCGGCATGCAGCGTGGCCGCAACTGCAATCACCGGAAAGATCGGCCACGCCGCATAGGCCAGCGCGCTGCATCCGATGGTCGCAATGGCGAGACCTGCGACCAGCCGTTCGGATTTCGCCGCATCGATGATCGCCCCGCCGGGCATTTGGCCGAGCAAAGCCACGACGCTGCCGATCGAGAGCACTGAGCCGATTTCAACTTGCGTCCATTTCTGCGTGGTCAGATAGACCGCAACGAAGGGACCGAAGCCAGTCTGCACATCCGCCAGAAAAAAGATGAACCAATCGAGGCCACGAAGACTCCCGCGCGAAGGTACCAGCGCAGCTTCCGTCGCCGCGGCTTCAACGCGCACGACGGGGTCATCACGGTCAGATGGCCCGCGCTCTATCGCGTGAGGTTGCTCTTGGGGCGGCAATCGGCGCGCAAACATCTACCCGCCAATCTTGCTAATGATCAAATTGCCAGGGCTGAAGACTGCCGGCGGCGCCGAGCACCACGATCGGCGTGTCTTCCTTGTATTCAGGCGCCGCCATCACCTGTTCCTTGGTCAAGTCAAGCGTGACGCTGTCGCCCTTGTTGGCGACGCGGCCAAAATGCAGCGCATTCCAATCGACGACGATCTTTCGGCTACCTACCCCAAGAAAGCCACCGAAATCGATGACGGCGGCGCGTACCGTGCCCTGGCGGTCGACGATCACGTCGACGATGCGTCCCATATCCTCCTCAGCGGGGCCTCGGACATCCCGCCCAAGGACGCCGCGCGCTTCGCTGGCGCCGATGATGGTGACGGATGGCGGCGGCGCCGGCTCCTTCATCGCCGGCGCAACACTGTCCTGTTGCGGCGAAGCGGGCGTGGTTGCTTCGCTTTCTCCCCACGAATACGCGCCGTACAGGCTGACAAAGATGACGGTCGCGAGCGTCAACAGATTTTTGGCGCGCATCTCATTTCCTCGCTTGAAGACCGGCGGTCAGAACTCCGCCATCCGCTGGGTCCCGCGATCAGCGGGAAAGTACGATGGAAACCTGGATCTGTCCCCGCGTCTTCATCACTTCCAGTGAAACTTCATCGCCATGTCGCCTGACCCGAAGATCGGCGCTCGAAACGCCCAGTCGCAGATCGCGGAGCACCACCTCATTGAGGAAGGCCGGCAGGCGCGGATTGTGCAGGCGAATTTCTCTGCGATCGGCATCGAATTCGAGACCGAGTGCGGCCTCGAGCAAGGTGAACGGCGTCGCGCTCGCCCAGGCTTGCGGCGCACATGCGACAGGATACAGCGTTGGCCCACGGCCCTTTTCGCGCCGGAAGCCGCAGAACAGTTCGGGCAACCTCCGCAAGTCCATGTAGGTCGCAGCGTCAAACAGCGCCTTGAACACCTGCTCGACCGAATGCTTGAGACCGTAACGCGCGAGCCCAAGCGTGATCAACGCATTGTCGTGCGGCCAGATCGATCCGTCATGATAGGACATCGGATTGTAGCGAGCTTCGCCGTGGGCCACAGTGCGAATGCCCCAACCGGTGAAGAAGTTGGGCTGCATCAGCCCGGCGGCAACCAGACGGGCACGGTCCTCACGCACGATCCCGGTGAAAAGCAGTTGACCTGCATTCGACGTGCGCACCCGGCACGGTTGCTTGGCACCATCAAGTGCAAGCGCATACGTCCCAAGATCGTCGCACCAGAACGCATTTTCAAACCGCTCCGCAAGCTGGATCGCGCCGGCTTCGAGTTGCCGCGCCCTTTCGAACAATCCCATCCGCTTGGCACAGCGCGCCGCAAGCTGCTTTCCTGCAAAGACGTAGCCCTGCACTTCCGCCAACGCGATGTAACCCTCCGCCAACCGACCGTCGGCATGGAAGATCGCGTCGTAAGAGTCTTTCCAACCTTGATTGGCGAGACCCTGTTCCGAGGCCCGCTGATACTCGACAAAACCGTCCCCGTCGGGATCGCCGGGACCATCGATCCACTTAAGAGCCGCTTCGATCGACGGCCACAGCGCAGTGAGCGTCTCGTCGTCTCCGGTTCGTTCGACGTAAAGACCTGCCAACAACACGAACAGCGGCGTGGCGTCGACGCTGCCGTAATATTGCGCAAACGGCACCTCGCGCAGCGCCGCCATTTCACCGCCGCGCATTTCGTGCAGAATTTTTCCCGGCTCTGCGTCGGCGAGTGGATCAACTTGTTTGGCCTGATGCAGCGCAAGCCGCCGCAACACGCCGCGCGCCACCCGCGGATCGATCCACAGCATTTGCAGCGCGGTAATGATTCCGTCGCGGCCGAAAGTCGTCGAGTACCAGGGAATCCCGGCATACGGATAGCGGCCCTCTGGCGTATCCGTCATCAGGATATTGAGATCGGCCATCGAGCGGCACAGCACCTCGTTGAAAATGTTATTCGAGGTTTCAATACTGGCCGCGCCCTTCGTCTGCTCGCGCATCTCACGGCGGTGTGCCAGCAGGCCGCGAAAGAACGGAACAGGCTTCGACGTTGTCGGCTTGTTGCAAGACACCACAACGAACAGCGAATGCGTCTGCTTCGGGGCAAGCTCGAGATGGTAGGTCGCCGCATTCACGGCAAGCCGCGTTGGCCGCGGATCGAACTGAAGAGCCGTGGTGCGGATATTGCCGTCAAGGCCGGTATATTCGAACAGCACGTCGGAAGAGCCGAGCAACTTGCCGGAGCCGATGCCGCGACGAGGCCGACGCTCGCCACGCACCTCGAACAGATCGGCGAAGTCGTTGCCAAACAGCAAGGTAAGATCGAAACTCGCGGTGTGTTCGCCGTGATTTTGAACGCCGATGCGTTGGTAGGCCGCGCCCCGCCAGAGAAAGATCGTGCGCACGATGTGCAGCATGTCTTTCTGAAGCACGTTACGCCCCTGGCGATAGACATCCGGATTGGTCAGGTCCACCGTGAGCGAGGAATTATCGTCCCGGAGATTCGAGCCCAAAAGCAGCGGCTGCACTTCGTCCAGCACCAGTTCGAGCCGCGCCAGATAGCGCGTATCTGAATTAAACAAACCGTCCGGCCCGCCCGCGGAGGCGCCTATGTCGCCGTGGCTGTCGAGCACGATGAACGTATCATCGTGTTTCAGCGAGCGCCGTGGCCGGGCGGCCGGTCCCGTCATCGGAATGTAGAATGGAGCCTCGGCCACCGTTTCCTGCAGCCGCAAGGTGGTGATGTTGGTTACGGCTTCGACTGACATGAGACCTCGTTTTGAATTCGCAGCGCTAGACTGACGCAACTCTGTTGGCGCAGGTCAGGCCGCGTGTTTGGCGAGGCGCCTCATCTCCTGCGTCACCAGTTCACGGTAGGGGCCCTGCCCCTGCATCAGACGGTCAGGCGAGCCGTCTTCGATGATCTTGCCGGCCTTTAGCATAACGACGCGGTCGAAGTGGCGCAGCGTAGCCAGTCGGTGGGCAATTGCAATGACCGTTCGCCCGCGCATCAGCCGCGCCAGCGCCTCGCGTATCGCCTCTTCGGACTCACTATCGAGCGCGGCGGTCGCTTCATCAAGCAACAGGATTGGGGCATCTTTCAGGAAAGCACGTGCTATGGCGATGCGTTGGCGCTGACCGCCGGACAGCTTGACGCCGCGGTCTCCGACCATGGTCTCCAATCCTTCCGGGAGCGTCTCGACAAAATCGCAGCGAGCGGCGATCGCGGCGCGCAAGACTTCGTCATCGGTCGCGTTCGGTCGCCCGTAACGAATATTTTCCATGATCGAGCGATGAAACAGCGAAATATCCTGCGGCACCACTGAAATTGCCTCACGCAGGCTTTGCTGCGTGACGCGCGAAATATCCTGACCGTCGATCGTGATGCTTCCCTGCTGAACGTCGTAAAATCGCTGCAACAAAACGAACAGGCTGGACTTCCCGCCGCCAGATTGGCCAACCAATCCGACCCGTTGTCCGGGCTGAATACGAAGACTGAATTTGTCGAACACAGCCAAGCCGCCCGGATAACGGAAGGCAATGTTGTTGAAGGCGATCGCCGCGCCACTCTTGATCAAAGGCTCGGCTTCGGGGTGGTCGCAGAGCTCATGCGGGAGCAACAGGGTAGAAAGGGCCTCGGTCAACCGTGCAACATGCTGAGTGACATCTACGAGTGCAACTGCCAGATCGCGCGTCGCGTTCAGGATCGATAGACCAAGCGTACATACCAGCACGACGTCGCCTGTCGTCGCGCTGCGGGTTTGCCAAAGCGTAATTGCCCAAGCCAGGATTCCGATCGTCAACGCGACCGTCACCGCTGCGTGAGTCAGCCGAAGTTTCTCGAGATATCGAAGGCTGCGCCCTCGCGCGGTCAGCTCTCTTTTTACGGTCGCATCAAAGCGTTCGTGCTCAAAGCTTAGCCCGCAAAAGGCCCTCACCAGAGGCATGTTGTTGACGACATCCACCATTTCTCCGTCGACGGCTGCGGCCTTGTCTGCAAAATCGTCATGCAGCGGTTTTCCAGCGGCGGCGAGCCGAAACATTGCCATTACCATTCCACCGGCAATGACGACCAGGGCCGCCGACATGGGCAAGCTCACGGTTCCGATAAGGCAGATGGCGGAGACGGTTGCGATACAGGGTGGCAGGACGTTCCAGATAAACATGTTTTCGACGGAAAAAATCGCATTCGATGTTGCCGTGATGCGACTGGTCAGCATTCCCGGCAAACGATCGGAAAAGTAGCTGGGCGCATGACCTGTAAGATGACGAAAGATATCTCGCCGTAAGTCGCCGGTTACGCCCACAAAGGTGAAGCTCGCGATCCAGCCTGCGATGCGCCACAAAAAATTATCGGCCGCGATCAGCGACACCAGCAAAGCGAAAGCAAGCCATACGTTGTCGGCGTGCGTTGGACCACCTGACAGGCCATCGACGAGAAATTTCACGCCATATTGCGTGCCTACTGAACAGGCAACAGCTGCAACAACGCACGACAAGATGACAAAGTGTGAGGCAGGCTTCTGCCTGACGTAGCGCAGCACGAAAGCGAAGGGGCGATTGGCATAGCCTGAGAGATTGTCCATGTGCCGCAAAACCTTTTTGTAAGGCCTGATTCAGGCCCGCTTTGTTTCAGTTGAATGCCGCACACCGCCTCGTAGTTCCGCCCGCTCAACGAGCGCAAAATTCCGACCATCGGTCGCTTTTGTTCCCGATGAAAGAAGTACGCGCACTTTTGGAACTTCGCAGATGCGAAAACGTTCCCCTCCCGGCGTTTGTCGCGCCGGACTGTGTGGGGTTTTTCCATCCATGACATCAAGAGGAGACGAGTAAATGCGCATCGCGCAAGTAGCTCCGCTGACGGAGGCTGTTCCGCCGAAACTGTATGGTGGAACCGAGCGGGTGGTACACTGGCTGACGGAGGAACTCGTCGCACTCGGAAACGATGTGACACTATTTGCAAGCGGCGACTCCCGGACCTCCGCGAAACTTGATGCAACATGGCCGCGAGCATTGCGCCTTGATGGATCCGTCCGAGACCCCAATGCACTTCACATGGTGATGCTGGAGCGCGTCCGACAGAAATGTGACGACGAGGAGTTCGACTTTCTCCACTTCCACCTCGACTACTATCCATTCTCGTTATTTTTTCGGCAGCCGACGCCCTTTTTGACCACATTGCACGGCCGGCTCGATCTCCCGGAGCATCAACCGGTCTTCACGACCTTCTCTTCCGTGCCGGTGATTTCGATTTCCAACGCCCAGCGACGCCCGGTGCCGCAAGCGAACTGGACGCGCACCGTCTATCACGGCCTGCCCGAAAACCTGTTGACGCCGCGGCCGGTCACGCCATCCTACTTGGCCGTGCTGGGTCGAATTGCGCCTGAAAAAGGCGTCGATCGCGCCATCCGGATTGCCATTAGATGCGGCATCCCGCTGAAGATCGCGGCAAAAGTCGACCGGGCCGACCAGGAGTATTACGACGAAGTCATCCGGCCGCTGATGAACCATCCCCTCGTCGAATATATCGGCGAAATTGGCGACCACGAAAAATCGGATTTCCTCAGCGGCGCGCTCGGACTACTCCTTCCGATCGACTGGCCGGAGCCGTTCGGCTTGGTCATGATCGAAGCGATGGCCTGCGGCACTCCCGTGATTGCCTATAACCGGGGCTCGGTTCCGGAAATTGTCGACGAAAATCTGACGGGATTCATTGTCGAGGATGAAATCAGCGCAGCCGCTTCGGTAAAGCGCCTTGCTCAACTTGATCGCGGAATGATCCGAAAACATTTCGAAAAGCGATTTACGGCAAGACGCATGGCGCTCGACTATCTGGCCGCTTACCGTAGTCTCACGGAGGCCAGCGCACCGCGGATCAAGCTGGTGAGCAGTGCGGAATGACACTCTATCACGTGATCAAGGATCGACTTTATCACGTGATCAAGGATCGATTTTGCCGAAACGCCGCTCGTAGTCCCGGATGTAGGATTCCGGGGCCGGTTGCAAATGGCGGCGGGTCAGCGCCACCAGCCTGTCGCGGTTCGACCCGCGCAGCGCCTTGATCATGTCTAGGTGATCCAGCCGGGCGCGCTCCAGCGCGTCCGGAAACGCATTCACGAATGACCGGATGCCATAGACCTTCTGCGCCAGCAGATCGATGGTCTCAATCAGACAAGCATTGCCGCACAGACCGAACAACACCTGGTGAAAACGGAGGTTGCTGTAGAAGACGGTCAGGAGATCGCCCGCGGCGACGGCTGCGGTGTGCCGGTGCTGCACTTCCTCCAGCCGCTCGATATCACCAGCGGAAGCCGGCAACGGGATAATGCTCACGGCCATCACTTCCAGCTGCTCCCGAACCGCATAGATTTCCCGTACTTCCCTCGGCGTCAATCCGCGCACCAAGGCGCCTCGGTTCGGAATACGCTCCACCAGCCCCTTTTTCTCGAGTTCAAAGAGCGCCAGCCGCACGTCCCCGCGATGGGTCTGAAACAATTCGCAAAGGTCCAGCTCGACCAGCCGCTCCCGCGATTGACGCCGCCCCAGGACTATGTCCTCCTCGATGCGCTTGGCGATCACAAGCGCCACGGGCTCGCGCGGCCGCACCGTGGCGATGTCAGGAGATCGGGGCGCTCGAACGGTCGCGCGTTTGGCTGTTTTTCCGACCATCGTCTTCCCGGGTTGAGGTTTTGCGTCCGTGGCCGCCCCGCCGCTTTTGCGAAGATCGAGCGTGCGGCAATTTGAACGGGCGGTAAAAATTGACAACAGTATTGTAAACAATATTGAATGCAGTTACCATCCAAAAAAATACGCGGTATCGTCGCAGGCGAAACACGCGAACACAGACGGCGACAACGGCCGCAAAGAGGGAGGAATACATGAAGGAAGCGGGCAGGAATTCCGCCGGGCGGACGCGGTCGAAGCGGCAAGGCCGCCGCGAGTTTCTTATCAAATCCGGAGGATTACTCGCCGCCGGTGCGTTCGGCGCGGTGCCATTGCGCGGCTGGGCTGCCGAGCCCATCAATATCGGCGCGCTTTATCCGACCACCGGCAGCATGGCGCAAATCGGGATTGGCTGCGTCGCCGCCGCCAAGCTCGCCGTTGACATGGTCAACGACGGCGGCGGCATCAAGTCGCTCGGCGGCGCCAAACTCAACCTGATCATTTCCGACGTCCAAAGCGATACCACCGTCACGCGTACGGAAACCGATCGCCTTATCACCGGCAACAAGCTTTCGGCGATCCACGGCTGCTACGCCAGCGCCCTCACCTTGATTGCAAGCGAAGTGGCCGAGCGCGCCAAGGTGCCGTTGATCACCGGTTCGAGCTCGGACCAGCTCAACAAGGGACGCACCTATACCTTCACGCCGTTTGCGCGCGCGTCGCAATTTGCGCGCGCGCAGTTGCAGATGTCCAAGCTCGTCAGCGACACGCCGAAAGTCGCGGTGATTTTCGAAAACACCGCCTTCGGCACGTCGACGTCGAATGGCCTGAAAGAACTCGCGCCTGCGGAAGGCGTCGAGATCGTGATGTTCGAGCCCTACTCGGCCGGCTTCACCGATGCCAGCCCGCTGATCAACAAGGTGAAATCCTCCGGCGCCAACGCTCTTTTCTCGGTTTCCTATCTGAACGATCTCATTCTGATCGTGCGAACGGTGAAGCAATTCGGCCTCAACGTCTCGATCAATGGCGGCTCCGGCGGCTTCGTCATTCCGGATTTCTACAAGAATGTCGGCAAGCTCGCCGAAGGTTTGCAAGGCGTTGCCCACTGGAACCATGATGTCAGCGAGGACGCCCAGAAAGTGAACGCCGAGTTCAAAAAGCGCACCGGCGATTTCGCGTTCGAATATGCCGGCGGCCTGGTCGCCCAGACCTTCATGCTTGCAGACGCGCTGGAGCGCGCAGGCTCGGCTGATCCGCAAAAGGTCCGCGAGGCGCTCTCGACGCTCGACGTATCGTCCGGCTACGCCGCCATGGCGCCCGGCGGCAAGGTCAAGTTCGGACCCGACGGCAAGAACATTTACGGCCACCCGGTCGGCGTGCAGTGGCAGAACGGCGATCTCGCCAGCGTCTTCCCGAAGGAAGATGCCCGCGCTCCCCTCATGAAGCTCTAAGAAGCCGGCACGCCAGATGTGGGAGACAGTGGCCCAGGCCGTGATCAACGGCCTGCTTATCGGCGGGATTTACGCGCTCGTCAGTATCGGCGTCACGCTGATCTTCGGCGTGGTCAAGATCGTCAACTTCGCCCAGGGCGAATTCGTGATGATCGGGATGTATATTTCTTTCTTCCTCGCCAACCAGTTCGGTATCGATCCGCTGCTCTCGCTGTTCGTTTCGATGCCGGTATTGTTCGTGGCCGGCGTCCTGATCCAGCATTTCCTGATCCGCAGGGTGCTTGGGCCAAACGACATGCCGCAGATCTTCCTGACCTTCGCGCTGTCGCTGTTGCTGTTAAATCTTGCGCTGATGCTGTTCACCGCGAATTACCGTACGGTGCATACGTCCTATTCCGACGAGGCATTCCATCTCGCCGGGCTCTACATCCCGGTCGCCAAGCTGATCGCCTTCGTGGTCGCCATGGTGCTGAGCGGGCTGCTCTGGTTGTTTCTGCACACCACCGATCTTGGCAGGGCCATGCGCGCCGCCTCGCAAAACCGCGACGTAGCGATGCTGATGGGCATCAACCCCAACCGGGTGTTCTGCGTCGCGCTTGGCATTGCGCTGGCACTGGCGGGCGCCGCCGGATCACTCTTGATGCCGTTCTATTCCGCCTATCCCTTCGTGGGCCAGGTGTTCGTGTTGATGGCCTTTGTCGCCGTGGTGCTGGGTACGCTCGGCAACGTCATGGGCGCGCTGATCGCAAGCCTGATGATGGGCATCGCGGAATCGCTCGGCATTCAATATGTCGGCGCCGATTCCGGATTGATCGTCGTGTTCGCCATGTTGCTGCTCACGCTTGCCTTCAAACCGACCGGCCTTGGCGGAGGTCGCGCGCGATGACGAAAGGCTCAAGCCTGCGCAATGCCATTCTTCTGGCGATCGGAATTGCGGTCCTCATCGGCCTGCCGATGGTGGTCAAGAGCTCATTTGCGATCGACATCTTCATCCGCATCTTGCTGTTTGCCTTCATCGGCACGGCCTGGAATCTGATGGGCGGCTACGCCAAGCAGCTTTCGCTGGGGCACGCCGCCTACTTCGGACTGGGCGCCTATACCTCGACCATTCTTCAGATCAACTACGATGTCTCGCCCTGGATCGGCATGGTGGCCGGCGGCGTAGTGGCGATGCTGGCGAGCCTGCCGATTGGCTGGCTGTGCTTTCGCCTGCGCGGTCCCTACTTCACCATCGCCACCATCGCGACGGCGCAGGCGCTGATGCTGATCTTCCTCAAGTTTCGCGATTTCGCCTGGGGCGCCGAGGGCACGACCATCCCCAATCTCGGCTCCGCACCGCTGATGATGCAGTTCGAGACCAAGGCGGCTTATTATTATGTCGCCCTTGGCCTGCTGCTGCTCGGCCTTCTCATCACCTGGCTGATCGAGCGCTCCTGGATCGGATATTATCTGGTTGCAATCGGCGAAGATGAAGACGCGGCCGAAGCCATCGGGGTCAACGCACCGAAAATGAAGCGCGACATCTACATGATCAGCGCATTCCTCACCGCTTTGGCCGGCACGTTCTACACCCAATACATCTACTTTATCGATCCGGCGACCGCGTTCTCCTTCAATATCTCGATTGAAGCAGCCCTGGTGTCGATCGTTGGCGGCATCGGGACGCTGTGGGGACCGCTGATCGGAACGGTCTTGCTCGAGACCACCTCGACGCTGCTGCAAAGCTGGCTCGGCAGTTCGATCGGCGGCGTTCAATTGACGGTCTACAGCCTGATCCTGATGGCCGTGATCCTTTGGCGCCCGACCGGACTGATCGGCATCATCGGCGAACTGCGGCAACGTTTTGCTGCCAAAAAACCTGCGCGAGCCTAGGAAAACACCATGGCAGATGCGCTCGTGATCAGCGGCCTCAGCAAACGGTTCGGCGGTTTGCGCGCGGTTCAGGACGTCAGCTTCACGGTGAAGGAAAACGAAACCGTGGCGTTGATCGGGCCGAACGGCGCCGGCAAGACCACGAGCTTTCATCTCATCACCGGATTTCATCGACCGGACACGGGCTCGGTGAAGGCCTATGGCCGCGAAATCGTCGGCTTGAAACCGCATGACATCTGCGCCCTCGGCCTCGCCCGAACCTTTCAGGTCGCAAAGCCCTTCGGCGCCATGACCGTGCTTGACAACGTCATGACCGGCGCCTTCCTGCGCAGCAAGAACATGACCGTTGCGCGCAACAAGGCGCGTGAGGCGATCGAGTTCGTCGGCCTCTCCGCGAGGGAGCAGACGGCGGCAAAGGATCTGACCACCATCGACCAGCGCCGCCTCGAAATGGCGCGCGCGCTCGCCACCGAGCCGCGGCTTCTGTTGCTCGACGAGGTCATGGCCGGGCTCAATCCGGCCGAGATCGATCAGGCTGTCGCGCTGATCGGAAAGCTCTCCGGTAAAGGACTCACCATCGTCATCGTCGAACACGTAATGCGCGCGATCATGGCGGTCGCGCGTCATATCGTAGTGCTCGATCACGGGCAGAAGATCGCGGAAGGCGCGCCAAGGGAGATCGTGGAAAACCCGGAAGTCATCCGCGCCTATCTCGGCTCCTATGTGCATCCGCCTGCGACGGGAGCGGCATAAGTGCTCAAACTGGAAAATGTCAGCGCCAGTTACGGCTCGGTGCCCGCGATATCGAATGTTTCGATCGAGATCGGCGAAGGCGAAGCGGTCGGCCTGTTGGGGGCCAACGGCGCCGGCAAGAGCACGACGCTTCGCGCCATCTCACACCTCGTCAAACTGACGTCAGGCACCGTCACGTTCGATGGCGTCAACCTCGCATCGTTCCCGCCCTACCGGATTCCGGAACTGGGCATCGCGCACGTGCCGGAAGGCCGCCAGGTCTTTCCGGAAATGACCGTGCACGAAAATCTCGAAATCGGCGCCTATGTGCCGAAAGCCAAGGCCGAACGCCGGCAGACGCTTGAACTGGTCTACAGCATCTTTCCCCGGCTGGCCGAACGGCGCAAACAACTCGCCGGCACCATGAGCGGCGGCGAACAGCAGATGCTGGCGGTCGGCCGCGGGCTGATGCTCAAGCCACGCCTCCTGATGCTGGATGAGCCCTCGCTCGGCCTCGCCCCGGTCATGACTGACGTGACGTTCGAGAAGATCGGCGAAATCCACAAGATGGGCACCGCCATCCTGCTGGTGGAGCAGAATGTCAGCCGTGCGCTGTCGCTGGTGCAGCGGGCCTATGTGCTGGAAAGCGGCCGCGTCACGATGAGCGGCACAAGCGCCGAACTCGCCGACAACAAACAGGTGCAAGCCGCGTATCTCGGGATTTAGCGGGACGTGTTTACGACGGGCCGGCTATCCACCGTACCAGCCATCAGGGAACGGGATGAACGGCCATACTTCATCGTTGTCGTTCGCGGGCTCGCTTTGATCGACGGTATTCCTGGACAGATCTGAACGATCAGGCGGATCATCTTCAATCGATCGCTCTCTATTCCGCCAGCTTCGAAGAAGAATTTTGAATCCCATGTAGTCGCCTCAGATAAAGCTTCGACTCTTTAAATTTTTTAATCACAATCACGTTCGATTTTTTAATCACAATCATGTTCGGCTGCCGTGTAATGGAAATCGTAATGACGCCCGATGACAGAACCGCGATGGATTATTGTTTAGATTGCGCCAGCTGATGGGCACATTGTGGGCATGATTCTACGGCGACAAACAACAGCGCATCGCCGCTGCTACAACCTCAGATAAGCTGCAGCAGCCTCGGGATTGGCCCGTAGCTAGGTCTGCCCGACCATCCACATTTTTTACGGAGACGTGGATGCCCGGCACAAGGCCGGGCATGACGAGCTCGGAAGCAGCCGAAGCCGCAGGTCACAACGGAGATGGCGGGTATGTCGCCTGCGGCCGGAATGTCGGACAAGGAGCACGCCGACACTCACCCTTTTTGTTTTCTGATAGCAGAGGCGTTGATACCTGCGCCGACAAGGCACGCCGGACGTAGACGGCCGCGTTGCAAACAGCTAGCTTTGCAGGGAGCAACCGGGACGATCGATGGCGATCGATAACGTCCCGGGCTCAAGGGAGGATGGCATGACCAAGAACCGCGATATGCGTGGTGAAGGTTTAGAGCCCGCCGCCGGCAACGGCTTGATCGACCGCCGCGCTCTACTCGGGCGTGGCATGTTGATCGCGGGTGCAATGGGTACGGGCCTCGGTGGATCGTCGGCGTCCGCCGGCGCCGAACCGCTGACGGAAGAACCTTGGAGCCTTGAATTCGGGGACCGCACGCCACCTTACCAGGTGCCGTCGAAGTTCGAGGCAAAGGTGGTGCGAACGCTTTCTAATCCGAAGCACGAACTGCGAAATTCCCACTCACGCACGCCGCATCATCTTCTCGAGGGGACGACCACCCCGAATGGGCTGCATTTCACCATCAATCACGGTGGAATACCCGCAATCGATCCAGACAAGCACAAGCTCGTGATTCATGGGCTCGTTAAACGACCATTGGAGTTTTCGGTCGAAACGCTCTCTCGCTACCCCATGATCTCTCGCACGACGTTCGTTGAGTGCGGCGGCAACAGCGCCCCGATGTTTTCTCCGGAACCGCTGCAAGAGACCGTTCAGGCTTTGCATGGGCTCGCCTCCTGCGCGGAGTGGACCGGCGTCAAGCTATCGACGCTGCTTGAGGAAACCGGCGTCGATCCCCGCGCAAAGTGGCTAATCGCCGAGGGGGCGGACTCACCCCGTCTGAGCCGCAGCGTCCCGATGAAGAAAGCACTCGATGACGCGATGGTCGTGCTCTACCAGAACGGCGAGCGCCTGATGCCGGGAAATGGCTACCCGATGCGCCTGCTGCTGCCCGGTTACGAGGGCAACATGAACGTCAAATTCCTGCGCCGCCTTAAGCTCGTCGAGCAGCCTGCGTTCAGCATGTATGAGTCGCGGACCTACGCGCCGATCCTGCCCAACGGCAAAGCGTACCGGTTCTATTTTCTGCAAGAGGTCAAATCCTTCATCACCTTTCCTTCGCACGGCCATGTATTGAAGGAGCCCGGCCTCTACGAGATCTCCGGCATTGCTTACTCCGGCACGGGCCGGATCGAAAAAGTCATGGTGTCTGCGGACGGCGGCCAAAGCTGGGCCCAGGCCGCCCTTCAGGAGCCGGTGCTGAGCAAGGCCTTTACCCGTTTCCGCCTGCCATGGCGTTGGAACGGCGGCCCGGCCACATTGCAAAGCCGGGCATGGGATGAATCAGGCGAAGTACAGCCGACCCGGGCTGAGTTTATCGTCGCACGCGGCGAGTTGGCGAAACCGCCGCCGGTGCTGGGCTTCAACAATCAGCACTACAACTCGATCACCAGTTGGGGCGTCGGCAGCAACGGGGAAGTCAAGCATGTTTACGTTTAAGCACGCGATCTTCGTCGCCTCAGTATGCATGGTGTCAATGGGCGGCGCCTTGCTGGCCGAGACACCCAATCGCGGCAAGCCGATCGATGAGGCCGCCATCGCTCCGTGGGACATCAGCATTTTGCCCGACGGCACCGGATTGCCGAAAGGCAGCGGGACGCCCGAACAAGGCGCGCCGATTTTCGCCGAGAAATGCTCTGGCTGCCATGGCGAAAACGGCAAGGGCGGCGAAGCGAACGCGTTGATCAGCGATCGTGAGCTGATCGGCATTAGCGCCGCGCAGAAAACGATCAAGAATTTCTGGCCCTACTCGACGACGGTTTTTGACTTCATCCGTCGCGCAATGCCGTTTCAAATGCCGCATTCGCTTAACGATGATGAGGTCTACGCGCTTACAGCCTACATACTGGCAGGAAACAAGTTGATCGGCCCGAACGACGCGATGGATGCACAGACGCTGCCGAAGGTGAAGATGCCTTATCGCGACAACTTCATCTTGCGATTTCCTGACCGGATTTAAGTTCGCGACGACGACGGCGCTGGCCCGGGTGTCAAGCGAGCCGAAGATGACGGCTTCTGACGCGCGCGGACATTATATCGACCCACGGGGGGCATTGTCCGCGGCATCGGCACCCGCAGTTGCAAAGCTCCGCAATCCGTGATCCAGAAACGGCCATGAACGCAGCTCAACGCCTGCCGGCTTCGCTCACCGCACTTGATGCAGCTCTTGCCGCCCTCCTCGACGGTCTTGCGCCTGCAGCCGTCACCGAACTGCCTCTGAGCCAAGCGCTCGGCTGCATAACGGCCGAACCGGTACCCATCCGGGCGTATCCGCAGCACGATATCGCCCTGGTCGACGGATGGGCGTTCCGTTCCAGTGATCTGGTCGGCGTGTCCGCCTATGCGCCGCTGCAGCTGACGACGGCCGCCCGTTGGGTCGAGGCCGGCGATCCGATTCCAAATGATTGCGATTGCGTGATTGATGCCGACGGCATCGACCAGTCAGCTCCAATCCCTCAAGTCTTGGCCGAAGCCTCCCCAGGACAGGGTGTGCGCCGACGCGGCGGCGATCTCCCGGATGGCTTCGTTATTGCTGCCGGCACGCAACTTCGTCCATTCGACATCCTAGTTGCACGCGTGGCCCGGCTGGAAAAAATCAAGGTGCGCCGGCCAAGGTTGTGTCTGGTCAATGTACCCGCAGCCAACGGCGATACCGAAACGGCGCATCTGATCCTGGAAAGCGCGCGATGCGCCGGCGCCGAGGTGACATTCGCCGAGGCCGGATCGCGCGGCGCCGCCTCCATCGCCGCCGAACTCGAGAAGACGCCCTTTGATCTCTTCGTTACGGTCGGCGGCTCTGGCGTCGGCCGCACTGACGCAACCGTCCTGGCCATCGCTCAACGCGGAGAAGTTATGGCTCATGGACTGGCTCTCAGGCCCGGCGTCACATCAGCGGTGGGCAGGATCGGAAGTACCCCGGTGATTGCGCTGTCGGGTTCACCAGCCGGAGCCTTGGCGGCATGGTGGACGTTGGGACTGCCCGTCCTGGATCGGCTCTCCGGACGGCAGCCGCGTGAAGCCACGATCCTGCCGTTGGCTCGCAAGCTCGCTTCCAGCGTCGGGATCGCCGAAATCGCTCTACTTGAACGCGACAACGGCTATTGGGTGCCGCTTGCGCTGGCGGATCTCCCCTTTCAGGCCATCATAAAGGCTAGCGCCTGGTTGGCAGTTCCAGGGAGCAGCGAGGGATTCCCGGCGGGAACGCCGGTCGGCGCCTATATGCTAATCTAACCCCGGGTGCCGACATGACCATGACGTCCTTGCCGAAGGGCCGGAACAACATCGATCAGGATCAATTCCTGACGATATTGTCGCGTGAGGAAGCGCTTGAGCGCTTCGAAGCGGCGTTGTTTCCACGGGAACTAGCGACCGAACGGAGGAAGCTTGCGGAAGCGGTTGGTTGCACGTTGGCCGGAGATATTGTCGCGCCAATCGATGTACCGCCGTTTGATCGTTCAAACGTCGACGGATTTGCTGTTCGCTCGACCGATCTTGCTTCGGCCGCAGAATCTGCGCCGGTGCATCTGATGCTGAATGAAGAAGTCATCGCCTGCGGAACCGCGCCCAGCCATCTGGTACTGCCAAAAACGGCGACGCCGATTGCGACCGGCGGACCAATTCCGCGCGGCGCTGATGCTGTCGTGATGGTGGAGCATACCCAGCCCTCCGGCGAACGCGCGATCGAAGTGCGCCGCGCTGCCACGCCCGGGCAATTCGTGTCCTTTGCCGGCTCCGATATCGCTCGTGGTGAAGCGCTTCTACGGGCCGGCACGGTGATCGGTTCGCGGGAGATCGGTATGCTTGCCGCCTGCGGAATCGCCGAGGTCCCGGTTCGACGAAGCGTGCGAGTCGCCGTGATCTCGACCGGTGACGAGTTGATCCAACCTGGCCAGCCGTTACGGCCGGCAGCGATCTATGACAGCAACGGTGCTATCGTTACTGCCGCGATCAACGAAAATGGCGGAAGCGCGGTGTTTTGGGGTGCCATCCCCGACGACGAGGAGCAACTCGAAGCTGCGATGCGCCGGGCGCTTGCCGAAACCGACATGGTCGTACTGTCGGGCGGTACTTCGAAAGGCGCGGGTGATGTTACCCATCGCATTATCGCGCGTCTCGGCCAACCCGGGATTATCTGCCACGGCGTCGCGCTGAAGCCCGGCAAGCCACTCTGCCTGGCCGTGTGTGAGGGCAAGCCCGTGGTGATCTTGCCGGGCTTTCCGACCTCCGCCATGTTCACCTTCCACGACATGATCGTGCCGGTACTTCGGCGCCTCGCCGGCCTGCCCCCACGTTCGGATGCGACGGTCAAAGCGAAAGTACCGGTACGGATTCCATCCGAACTCGGGCGCACCGAGTTTGTCATGGTCTCGCTGGTCGACGGCGCAGACGGTCTGATTGCCTATCCGTCAGGCAAAGGATCGGGGGCTGTTACATCTTTCTCTCAGGCTGACGGCTTTCTTCGGATCGATGCGCTGGCTGACCAATTGCCGGCCGGCAGTGAAACCAAGGTGACCTTGTTCACGCCGCATGTACGAGTGCCCGACCTGGTCATCGTGGGCAGTCACTGCACCGGGCTGGACTTGGCAACGGCGCCGTTGGCGCATGCCGGTCTTACTGTGCGTACGATTGCGGTTGGCAGTCTCGGCGGACTGGCGGCCGCGAAACGCGGCGAATGCGATTTCGCGCCGATCCATCTGTTCGACGACAAGACTGAAACTTACAACGTACCTTTTCTGACTGAGGGCCTCGAACTGGTGCCGGGCTGGCGCCGCATGCAGGGAATCGTGTTTAAAAAAGGCGATCAGCGTTTTGAGGGTTTGAGTGCCGAACAGGCTGTGCGTGCGGCAATCGCCGATCCCAGCTGCATCATGGTCAATCGCAATCAAGGGGCCGGCACGCGCATCCTGATTGACCGCCTGCTCGGCGAGGCTCGCCCGGACGGGTACTGGAACCAACCGCGATCGCATAATGCAGTAGCGGCCGCGGTGACGCAGGGACGCGCCGATTGGGGAATGACCATCGCACCGGTCGCGCGCGCATCGGATCTTGGCTTTATTCCTTTCGCCGAAGAACACTATGATTTCGCGCTTGTCGCGGCGCGAAAGGACCGGCCGGCGGTTCGAGCATTCCTGGACGCGCTTGCTTCAGATCAAACTCGCGCGGCACTCGAGAGCGCCGGCTTTAAGCCGGCTTGATCTTTTGGCTATCTCGAGAGGCACGAATACCGGCTCGGATATGGTTCAGGTCTTTAACCGTGGCCGGACCTCAGCAATTCGACGATGGCCTCGCCGGTCGCGATGGTTCCAAGTTTGCCACCGACATCCTTGGTCGCGCGGCCCGTCTTGATCGCGGTTGCGACCGCGCCTTCGACGGCGCGCGCGGCCTCCTCGAAGCGGGCTGCGCCCTTTCGCTCGCCGTGCCATGCCAGCAGCAGCGCCATCGACAGGATCAACGAAAACGGATTGGCGACGTCCTGGCCTGCGATGTCAGGCGCCGATCCGTGAGCGGCCTGCGCCATCGCATGGCCTTCCCCGACATTGAGCGAACCGCCGAGGCCGAGGCTCCCCGATAACTCCGCCGTCAGATCCGACAGGATATCGCCGAACATGTTGGTCGAGACGATGACGTCGAAGCGGTTCGGGTTGCGGACCACATGCGCCATCATGGCATCGACAAGGATGTCGTCGACCACCAACCCGGGAAAGCTCGTGGCGGTCTCACGGCAGATATCAATGAACATGCCGTCGCCGATCTTGAGCACATTGGCCTTGTGAACAATGGTGAGATGCTTCTTCCGGCGCATCGCCAGTTGGCAAGCCGCTTTCGCAATACGCTCGCAACAGAGACGGGTGATACGCCGAAGCGAAATCACGACATCCGATGTGACAAGGATCTCGCCGTTGCCCTGCTCCATGTTGCGGTCGGCATAGAAACCTTCGGTATTTTCCCGCACCACCACAAGGTCGAAATCGCCGAGCGGATTGCGCAATCCAGGATAGGTGCGTGCGGGGCGCACATTGGCGAACAGATCGAGGTTCTTGCGAAAATATTTCGAAGGATTGATCTCGCCGCTTTGCTCATTCTTGAAATCGAAGGTCGCGGTCGGACCGAGGATCAGACCGTCGGCGGCGCGCGCGATCTCCAGGAGGCGCGGCTGGACCGTCGTACCGAACTGCCGGAGGCTCTCATGCCCGACCGGATGCTCCTCGATCTGGACGCCGAGCTGGAAATGCTCGGATGCGGCTTTCAGCACCTGGGTTGTCGCACCCGTGATCTCCGGCCCGATCCCGTCGCCGGGCAAAACAACCATTCGCATTTTTTATTATCCTTGAAGCTTGAGATTGCCGTACCGCGAGGGGGGCAGGTTTGCACCGCGGCAATAACGCAAAACGTTCCACCTCCCAAGCCTATTTATTCCATGGCTCCCACGCAGAATCTTGAATTGAACTGCCTGAGATTCCGGGCCAAATTCGCGCCGATGTCCAATCGATGGATCGGACAAAAATCAGGGGATTCGCGATGGCAAACCTCACAATCAACGGCAAGTCTTTTAACGTCGACGTCGAGCCGGATACGCCGCTACTTTGGGCAATCCGGGAAAACGTCGGTCTCACAGGCACTAAATACGGTTGCGGCATTGCACAATGCGGCGCCTGTACCGTCCATGTCGACGGGGTCGCGATGCGCTCCTGCGGCGTCACCGTCGGCGAAGCCGCCGGCAAGCAGATCACTACGATCGAAGGGCTGGCGACCAATGGCGTCCTGCACAAAGTGCAGCAAGCCTGGATCAATAACGACGTTCCTCAATGCGGCTATTGCCAGAGCGGCATGATCATGGCGGTGGCGGCGCTCCTGAAGGACACGCCCAAGCCGACCGACCAGGACATCGACGACGCCATCACCAATATCTGCCGTTGCGGCACCTTCCAGCAGGTGCGCGAGGCGATCCACGCCGCCGCGAACGTTTGAGGAGGGACATCATGAATCATATGCCTCGCCTTAACCGGCGCTCTTTCGTCATTGGTGGCGCCGCACTCGGCTCCGGCCTCGCGCTCGGCCTCGATATCCCCTTTGGCGGCCCGGGCGTCGTTCGCGCCGCCGATGGCTCGCCCGAAGTGAACGCCTGGGTCGTGATCCGGCCCGACGACACCGTTGTGATCCGCATTGCCCGATCGGAAATGGGCCAGGGGACGCTCACCGGCCTCGCCCAGCTCGTCGCCGACGAACTGGAATGCGACTGGTCGAAGGTCACGACCGAATACCCCACCCCCGGCCAGAACGTCGCGCGCAAGCGCGTCTGGGGTGAATACTCCACCGGCGGCAGCCGCGGCATCCGCACCTCGACGGACTACGTCCGCAAGGGTGGCGCGACCGCGCGCGTGATGCTGATCCAGGCCGCCGCCAACGACTGGAAGGTGCCGGCGTCCGAATGCACGGCGTCCAACAGCGTCATCACGCACACGCCATCGGGCAAGACGACCACCTACGGCAAGGTCGCCGAAGCAGCTGCCAAGATCGAGCCTCCGGCCGACGTCAAGCTGAAGGATCCGAAGGACTGGAAGATCATCGGCAAGCCGCTCAAGCGGCTCGACACGGCCGACAAGACCACCGGCAAGATGATGTATGGCATCGACGTCAAATTGCCGGGCATGCTCAACGCCGCGATCAAGGCCTGCCCCGTGTTCGGCGGCAAGGTGAAAAGCTACGACGAAGCCAAGATCGCCAACATGAAGGGCGTCAAGAAGGTCGTCAAAGTCGAGGACTATGCGGTCGCCGTCGTCGCCGATACCTGGTGGCACGCCAAGACCGCGCTCGATGCCTTGCCGATCGTCTGGGATGAGGGTCCAAACGCAAAAGTCTCAAGCGAGTCGATCGCGAAGTGGCTTGCTGAAGGCTTGGACCCCTCGCAGCCGGCCTTTGTCGGCAATGAAAACGGCGACGTCAAAACCGCGCTCGCGGGTGCGGCCAAGAAGGTCGAAGCGGTCTACAACTATCCCTACCAGAACCACGCCACGATGGAGCCGCTCAACGCCACCGCGCTCTATACCGCGGACAAGTGCGAGGTCTGGTGCGGCACACAGAACGGCGAAGCCGCTTTCGCCGCGACGGTAGAGGTCTCCGGCCTGCCGGCGGAAAAATGCGACGTCTACAAACAGATGCTTGGCGGCGGCTTTGGCCGCAAAGGCAACACCGACTATGTGCGGCAGGCGGTTGCCATTGCCAAGCAGATGCCGGGCACGCCGATCAAACTGTTGTGGTCGCGCGAAGAAGATATGCAGCACGGCGCCTATCATCCGATCACCCAGTGCAAGATGACCGCCGGCTTCGATGCCGACAACAACCTCACCGCATTGCACATGCGCATTTCCGGGCAGTCGATCCTGGCTAGCCTGCGCCCGGACGCCATGGTCAACGGCAAGGACCCCGTCACGTTCCAGGGCCTCAACCCCAACGGGGAAACCGCATTCGGATATTCGATCCCCAACCTTCTGATCGATCATTCCATGCGCAATCCGCACGTTCCGCCGGGCTTCTGGCGCGGCGTCAACGTCAACCACAACGCGATCTACGTCGAATGCTTCATGGACGAGCTCGCGCATTCGGTTGGCCAGGACCCGCTCGAATTCCGCCGCAAGCTGATGCCCAAGAATTCGAAGCACCTGGCGGTACTCAATGCGGTCGCTGAAAAAATCGGCTGGGGCAAACCTGCGCCGCAGGGTGTGTATCGAGGCCTCGCCCATTTCATGGGCTTCGGCAGCTACGTTGCAGGGGCCGCGGAGATCTCGGTCACCGATGGCAACAAGATCAAGGTTCACCGGATCATCGGTGCGACCGATCCCGCCTACGCCGTCAATCCGGCGCAGATCGACCGTCAGGTTGCGGGCTCGTTCGTCTACGGTCTTTCGGGATTGTTCTATGGCGGCTGCACCGTCAAGGATGGCCGCATCGAACAGGCCAACTTCGATACCTATAACTCGATGCGGATCTCGGAGATGCCGAAGGTCGAATCCATCATCATGCCGAGCGGCAGCGGCCCCTGGGGTGGTGTCGGGGAGCCGACGATCTGCGTGGCAGCGCCTGCGGTGTTGAACGCCTACTTCGCCGCAACAGGAAAGCGAATCCGTTCGGTGCCGTTGCGGGATCAGAACATCACATTCGCATAAACAATCGAGCGGCGGCCTTTTTATAGGCCGCCGCTCATTTTCTCGGACCGTATGGATGGATGCGCTGCGGCTGATGGCGACGCGGAGACATGTCGTTCGCGGTCTTGCGACCGCGGCGGCGTTTGCGTTGCCCTGCCCGTCTTATGCGAAATCGGCCCCGCGTGTGGTCGTCATCGGCGGCGGTTTCGGCGGCGCCAGTTGCGTGCGCGCCTTGCGAAAGATCAATCCCAAACTCCAGGTGACGCTCGTCGAGCCGAACCGGATTTTCACCGCCTGCCCGTTCAGCAACGAGGTGATCGCGGGACTGCGCGATATCGAAGCGCAGCAATTTGGATATGACAAGATTGCCGCCGACGGCGTGAGCGTGATCGCGCAGGCCGCTACCAAGGTCGATCCGAAAGCGAGAACGGTCGGCCTCGCCGACGGAACGTCGCTTCCCTACGACCGGCTGGTGCTGGCGCCCGGCATTGACCTCAGGTTCGATGCCTTGCCAGGCTATGACGAAGCGGCCGCAACCAAAATGCCCCATGCCTGGAAGGCGGGCGAGCAGACCATGTTGCTGCGCCGCCAGCTCGAGGCGATGGAAGACGGCGGCGTGGTCGTGCTGGCGGTTCCGGCAACTCCCTATCGGTGTCCGCCTGCGCCGTATGAGCGCGCCAGCCTGATCGCCCATTACCTCAAGGCAAAAAAGCCACGTTCCAAGGTACTCATTCTTGACGCCAAGGACGTCTTTTCGCAGCAACGGCTGTTCGAGAAGGCCTGGAAGGATTTCTATCCCGGCATGATCGAACGCATTCCGCTATCGGAAGGCGGCCGTGTCGTGTCGGTCGAGGCCGCGACCAACACGCTGGTGACCGATTTCGGCAATCACGATGCGCAGGTCGCCAATGTGATCCCGCCGCAGAAGGCGGGCAACATCGCTGACATCGCCGGCGCAGCCGACAAGACCGGCTGGTGTCCGATCGATGCGGCGACATTTGCCTCGAAGCTGGTGGCCAACATTCATGTGATCGGCGATGCGGTCATCGGCGGCAACGCGCCGAAATCCGCATCCGCAGCGAACGCGGAAGGTAAGGCTTGCGCCGCGGTAGTCGCGAGCCTGCTTGCCGGAACACCTCCCGAAAGGCCAACGGTTGAAGGCACCTGTTACAACACCGTGAGGCCCGGCTATGCTTTTTCGCAGTCTGGCAATTACCAGCCGCGAGACGATATTTTCGTCGAGGTGATGGGTTCTGGCTTCACGAGCCCGATCAATGCGCTCGGTGAGCTTCGCCAGCGCGAAGCGGATCAGGCGCAATCCTGGTACAAGACGATCACGGTGGAAACCTTTGGCTAAATCGGCAATTGGTATTGTCGGAGGCTGTCTCGCGGTCATGCTGCTGACGTTGCCTTGCTCGGTCGGCGGAGAGGAACTGAGGTCTTATACGGTGAGCGGCGATTCCATCCTGGAATCGCTGACCGGCGCCCCCGGCGATGCCACGCGTGGCCGCGCCCTGGTTCTGGAGCGAACCAACACGTGCATTCTGTGCCACAGCGGTCCGTTCCCCGAGGAAAAGTTCCAGGGCGATCTCGCGCCCAACCTTTCAGGCTCCGGCAGCCGCTCGTCGATTGGACAACTTCGGCTGCGGCTGGTCGATGCGTCCCGTCTCAATCCCGGGACGATCATGCCCTCTTACTATCGGCTCGACGGGCTCGATCGCGTGGCGGCCAACTGGCGCGGAAGACCGATCCTGTCGGCCGAGCAGATTGAGGATATTGTGGCGTATCTTGCGACGCTGCGCGACTAGGAAGGCAAGCAGTATGCACAGACGAAATGTTTCCACACGCCGCCGGTTTCTCAGGCTGGCCGGCAGCACGGCTGCGATCAGCGTGCTTCCCGCCATGATCAGCGTGCGTCCGGCTGAAGCGACGCCCGAGATGATGGCAACCGCCATCCGCACGGTAACGGGCGGTGCCCCCGTGCAGACCGGCAAGGTCAAGCTCGACATTCCGCCGCTGGTTGAAAACGGCAACAGCGTGCCGATGACGGTCAGTGTCACGAGCCCGATGACACCAAACGACTACGTTAAAAGCATTCACGTGTTCAACGAAAAGAATCCGCAACCCAATCTCGGCAATTTCTATCTTAGGCCCAGCGCCGGCCGCGCTCAGGTCGCTACCCGCGTGCGCCTGGCCGACAGCCAGAAGATCGTCGCGATCGCGAAGCTCTCCGACGGTTCGTTCTGGTCCGTCACCTCCGAGGTCGTGGTAACGCTCGCCGCCTGTACCGAGGAGGTGATGTGATGGCCGCCGCACTCATCAACGTTCCCAAGAAGGCCAAGAACGGCGACGTTATCGAAATCAAGACATTGATGTCTCACATCATGGAGACGGGATATCGCCATACGACCTCGGGCGAGGTGGTACCGCGCGACATCATCACAAGCTTCACCTGCCGCTTTGATGGCGAGGAGATTTTCCGCGCCGATCTTTTCCCCGCGACCGCAGCCAACCCGTTCATTTCCTTTTTCACGGTAGCGAGTAAAAGCGGAAAATTCGATTTCGAATGGATTGGCGACAACGGCTTTTCCGAAACCGCTTCCGCCAGCATCACGGTCGAATGAAGCTTGCAGCGACGATATTTCTTATGCCGTTGCTGCTCGCAGCCGGCATCGTTGTTCGTCCTTTGATTGCAACCGAAATCCCGCAAGGAGAACGACGGTCCGGCTACACCTTCATGGGGCCGGAGACAAAAGCCATGCAGGACGACGACACCGCCAATCCCGGCATGCTGGGTACGCTCGACGGCGAAGCGCTGTGGAACCGCAAGGCAAGCGCGGCGGGCAAGGCCTGCGCCGATTGCCACGGCGACGCCCGCGCCAGCATGAAAGGCGTGGCGGCGCGTTATCCGGCCTATGACAAGCTGCTCGGACGCCCCGTCAACCTCGAGCAGCGCATCAATCTGTGCCGCGCGCGTCATCAGGAAGCCGATGCACTTCCTTACGAGAAACACGATCTGCTCGCCTTGACAACATACGTTGCCGAACAGTCGCGCGGCATGGCAATTACGCCCGATACCTCGCCCGAACTCGAGCCGTTCCTCGCCAAAGGACGCGACTTCTTCATGCACCGGCAGGGACAGCTCAACCTCGGCTGCACCAATTGCCACGACGACAATTGGGACAAGCATCTCGCTGGCTCCCCGGTCACCCAGGCCATTCCGAACGGCTATCCGATCTACCGGCTGGAATGGCAGTCGCTGGGATCGCTGCAACGGCGGTTACGCAACTGCATTAATGGCATGCGGGCGCAGAATTACGATTTCGGCGCGCCGGAACTGGTCGAGCTCGAGCTTTACCTGATGTCGCGCGCACGCGGCATGCCGATTGAGACGCCGGC
>Ga0210393_10000201_pt1 | contig 57496 bp, 48 predicted proteins | sample IncBWC27OmetaG_FD_160068 | JGI IMG/M metagenome (GOLD analysis project Ga0210393, IMG submission 160068) | Forest soil microbial communities from Barre Woods Harvard Forest LTER site, Petersham, Massachusetts, United States - Inc-BW-C-27-O ... | reverse complement strand
CAAAGAGCAAAAGGGTGGCCTCGATATCGTTCCGACACCAGACGGGCACGTTGCGGTTGGTTGGCTAGCCATCGGTAACGCTTATTTCAGCGACTCTTTACTCTTCTGGACCCGCTACAGCGGGATGGCTCTTCCCAGTTTTACGCATTGTGTCGCAGAGGCGATTTGCTTCGGCCTCGAAACCGAATTGCCACTTCGTGGAGCAATTGCGGTTGGCGAGGCCATACTCGACGAGGGAAGCGGGGTATTTCTAGGCACCCCGCTCGTTGAGATCGCTCGAACCGAACGAACTCAGCAATGGATCGGAGTGTCCTTTGGCCCTTCATTCGCCAAACCGGGCTTCAATGAGGGTTTCCACCTCCACACAATCCTTCCCTACAAGGGCCACTACAAAGATAGAACCAGCGAGTACGCGACCGGAATGACAGTGGATTGGCCTAGGCGATGGCGAGAAAGCCGCAAGTCGGACCCTCGTCGAACCCTGCGAAGTCTGAATCGTGACCCACGGTTCTCCGCCTACTATGACTGTACGGAGAGATTCACGTTGTTTTCCGAAGAGAACCACGACTGGTTCCGCAAGCACGGACGACTCGACTACGGCTAGGAAGACGCCGGACGTAGTGCCGAACTTTCAAGACATCCCCTCTTTGCTAAGTAAGAGCGCTAGATTCTGTTGAGCCGTATCGTTGGTCGGATCGAGGCGCAACGATTGTTTGAGCAATTCGGAGGCCTCCGCGAACCTTCCGAGCGTGGCGACAGCCGCACCGAGATTTGCCAGCAACCCCGAGTGGCTTGGCTCCAGCTTCACTCCACGGCGAAATGCTTCCTCCGCTTCGGGCCAGCGGTCTAGGTCAGCGAGTGACCCACCCAGGAGCTCCCACCTCCGCGCGTTCTCGTCGATTTCGATGGCACGCCGAAAGCTCACGATCGCTCTTTCATGGTGATCGGTGGTGGCAAGGTGCGTGCCGAAATGGTGGTGAGCTTCTGCTGAATTCGGTGCCAATTGGGTTGCTTTTTCTAGGTAGTGCATGGCCTCCGGCTGCCGACCTGCCTTGTCGAAGACAATACCGAGCAACATCGCGCTCCGGGAGTCGTCTGGGGCTAAGTCAACGGCGCGTTGCGCGGGAACAGTTGCTTCGGAATACCGATTCAGACTTATGAGCGCCACGCAGAGGTTGGATTGATAGCCGGGGTTTGATGGTTGAAGGCGTGCTGCGACTTCGAAGTGAACTAGCGCGACATCATGCTTGCCCAATTCGCCCAGGCAAATGCCGAGTTCAGCCTGTATGCGAGCGTCATCCGGGGCTAAGATCGACGCTTTCTGGCAGTGCGCGAGTGCTTCCTCGAACCGTCCCAGTTTCCGCAAAGTCTGACCCATCAAGCCATGCACGTTCGCACTGGGTGAGGCTTCTTTGATCGCGGTTCCCAAGCATCGCACGACATCCTGCAGGCGGCCCTCATACAAGTAGCCCGAAGCCAATTCAAAATACAAGTCGGCGTCAGCGGGCGTCGAGATGAGTTTCTTCTCCAGCTTCTTGATGCGCGCCGCAGAATCGATCTTGGGCGGCATCGTAACCTTAAACACGTACTCGTTGGACTCTGGAGTATTGTTAAACCCCAGCGGCATCGTCGGATAAAACGTAATTGCTCTACCATCCGGCCCAGAAAGGCCCATCATCCCTATGCCATGTTGGGACGGTTTAGGGTTTTCATGAGGGAGCATCTGGTGCAAAAACAGATCTAAGAGTTGGACGCCACTGAAATTGCTCCCTATTGGTGCCGGTTTGGCTTCTTTGACGATAGTGTGCTGAACGCTAGCCATTTCGTGAAGGAATTCCAGCCCGTGGTCGGAGAGTTGCACCGCAAACGAGAATGTATCTCCGACAAAGCTGAGGACAAACTCTTCGACTCCTATTTGATATGCACGAGCTGGGATTGAGATTCCGACATCAGTCAGAAGCGCAAGGTCTTCCAACTTTACGACCCGCTCGATCCCAAAGGTAGACCAGGGAGCCACGGCATTGAAGCCAGCGACGACCGAAAACGTCCGGGGTTTCGGATCTATTTTCACAAACCAGTATCCTGGCTCTGGCGCGTAGATTTCCCAAAAAGAACACGCGGTCTTGCTCGAAGCATGGGGATGGTTTTGCGTGTTGGGAGCGGGTGAAAGAGCGAGGAGTTGACCAAGCCTGAACGCCTGCTCGTTCCGTGAAAAGTTTAGTTGAGTGTCGTCCAAGACTTCGCGGAGCCAATCGAAACCGACAGCGCCTCTTAGAATAAAAAGGATTTCAACGCCTCGAATCGGATGAGTCTGAATATACTGCCATTGACGTTCTGCTGCGCGTCTCTTTTGATCTTCGGCGCTTGCCGCCTGCTCGCGTTCCGTCAATTCACCCACGCTATGTGTAGGGCCGCTCTTTATCAAAGCCAATGCGAACGCTGCGGCGGCATGGCACGCATAATTCCGCCAAGGTTTGACCTGCGGATCATGCTTGTCCTTTCCGAAGTCCGATACGCTTTTGATCATCAGAAATTCAGGCCGTTCAGGCGTTTGGTGGAGTCCGGCTGCTACCCCACCTGCTTCCATTTCGATGCCAACCAGCTTCGGCCAACTCTTGGAATAAGTCGCGATTATCTGATCATCGAAAATGACGTCACCGCCAGAAGCGATGACGCCTTTGTGTCGTTGCGCATTCCCAGCCTGTGGCCGGGTGACGCCGATCTTGTCTTCCCACTTCGCCATATTATTCGTACTATCCAGGAGCGATGCGCCACAAGGGAAGACCTCCCATCGTACTTCACGGCTGCCGGCCAGTTGTTTGCCAAGAGTGTAGTCCGCCACCTGCGACGCGATTAGTACATCCCCGTGGCTGACCTCCCCCCGAATGCCGCATGCAATCCCGACGAGCAATACAAATCGCGGTTTCCAACGGCTCACGATTGCCACGGCTTGAGCGGCGGCGTTTATCGGCCCCATGTTAAGCAGAGATGTGACGATCAACTGATACTCGGAGCGGTCGCGGCGGTGAGTGCGAATCCTTGAGCAGTAATATGTATGAACGTCCGCCGCCTGTTTGTCCAATTTGCGTGCGCCGCGCAGCTTTGAAAGGAACGCCTCTCGTTCCTCCTCTAGCGCGGTGATGACAACAACATCAACTGGCGGTGACGGAGGCTTAATCTCTTTGCTCTTTGCGTGCCGATTCGCCATCCCAATTCCATTCTTCTGCTGTCGAGCGGTCACCCAATTAACGGAGGACCAGTTTCATGATCGAAAGGGTGCGATGGTTATGCCAGAGGTACGTACAACTGCCGCATATTATGACGCCTTGTCCTTTCTGTGGGCAAGCACTGCGTGTAGCGATGAAACTTACTCCTGAACGTGCCCTCACATATAGGCTGACCTAGCGGAGCCTGTGCTCCGCCAGGTCGAAGTAATGCTTGGAAAGCTCGATGCCAATGAAGCGCCGACCTAGCTGCTGCGCCGCTACGAGTGTGGACCCGGAACCACAGAATGGATCGAGGACTACATCCCCCGGCGCAGAAAAGCACTCAACCAAAGGCGTCAAGATGGATACTGGCTTTTGAGTCGGGTGAAGATTGTTGCCTGTATATTTCCATTCCAAAACGTCCGGTATCGTGGAACTCGGTTTCGTTGGATTGCCCTTGACCAGCAAGTAGGCGTTCTCGTGCTGGTAGCGAAGAAAGCGCTCGGTTGAGGCGTATTTCTTGATGAAGGTCAGGTGCCCGGCTGTGCGAAAACCCGCTTCGCGCCATGCTGCAAGGAATTTATCGGCCTTGTTCCAGCTATAAAAACTCACGCAGAAGCGGTTCCAACGAAGCACCCGATAGATTTCACGGAAAGCGGGTTTAAGCCAAGCGTCGTTATCGTCGTTGGGAACGGTGCGCCCATCGCGGGATGAATAATTGACCAGGTACGGAGGATCGGTGAGCACGAAGTCGGCAGCGCCGGATGACATACCAGAAAGCAATTCCACGCAATTGCCGTTTAGCAGTATGTTTGAAGATGTTTTTCTGGATTGAGTATTGATTTGTTCTGATTTCATTTTCTGTTCTCCTGTTAGGTGATTTGGTTCCTTCACAAGAGCAGAGGAACCAAAGCACCGCGCCCACAGGAGGACGGAAAAGCGAAATTGTGCCTTAGGAGGCTGGACCGGATAGCAACGGGTGTGACAGGAGAGAAGTTAGCGACTGGCGGAGCCGTGTGCTAGCGAAGGCCCGCGGGGGCTAAATGGAATTCGGTATCTATGGCGGCTTATTACCCTCTCTATTACCCTTTCTTGAGGGCAGTACCCTTTCTCTGCGAACGTGCTGATGGGCCGCGACCTAGACAGCTTACGCGACCTATCTTCTGGACCTGGCGGAGTACACGACGGATCATGTCGCGGCTCACACCGGGACATGCTCGCTCCAATTGTACGAGCGTGAAATCGGCTGGAAAAGCATCAATTGCAGTTTCAACTAGGATAGTCTTTGCGCCACGGGGAGATTTCACGTCGCCGGCGCGTTGTTCGAATTCGCGGTAGGCGCGCCGGAGCACACCGAGGAAATAATTGAGCCACGGAATTAAGTCGTGCTTTCCCTCGTGCCATCCCTCGGAGCTTTCTCCATACAGAATACATTCGGTCACTACCGAAAAAGGAAACAGAAACCGGCTTCCGCGCAGCGTCCGTGGAAGATGCTATTGTAGCAGCGCGGAGGCGACAGAAATCACCTCCGCCTCCTTAGCGCTCCCGTGCGGGCAAGTTCTCAAAGATCTCCTGCGCATCCTTGCGGGTGATGACAGTATCGTACAGCCCAATGTCCTCGCCTTCGTGCTTGTCAATGCCGGTGTAGCTGAGGCTGGCATCCTCATAACGCTTGAACTTATAGACGGCGTCATTCATCAGAGCGCTGTTGAAGAGTCCCAGGCTGACAAGCAACGAGAAGTCCATTACCGTCAGGCCCGTGACCTTTTTGAACAGGCCCGGTTCCAATTGCGTAATCACATCCTTCAGCGAGCGCTCTCGGTAGTCGGTCAGATACATGAAAATCGGGACACGTGTGGCGAACTTAATGAGCTTTTCCTGAATCTGCTTCCGCAAGCTCTTGTACTCTTTCTCCTGTTCAGATAGTGCCTTCTTTTCCTTCTCGGATAACTCTTCGTCGTTAGCCTCCTTGCGGGCCTTTTTCACAGCTTCCGACTTGTTGATGATTGTCTCGATTTCCTGATTGAGATTGCGGAAAGCCTCGATGCTCATGAGGGCATCCATTGCCTTGTTGTTGTCCATCAGGCGGCGCAAGGTGTCGTTATCCACGTTTACCAGTAGCGCGCTTTCCCATCGGCGCGCCAGAAGAGTTCCGGTTGTGCCACTCATGGCCATGTCGAGAATTCCCGCGGCGTCAATCTGTTTCATGGAACTACCGTCGTAGGCGAGGACAGGCAGGAAGCTGATGAATTCCTCTACTTTCTTTTCCACGTTTGTCTCGTCGACGTTCAACCGACAACTGTAATCGGCGATCTGCCGCAGCGCCCGGTCCGGAGCAAAGTCGAAGACGTAGCACTCTTCCTTGATGATCTGTTCTTTGTTTGGGGAGTCGCCGTCCGGGTTCCGCACGGTCCAGGGCGATTGGACACGAAACGCAGCCTGAAAGTATGTCTCCGGGCTGGATGAGTTGCGGAGCATGAGAATGCCAGTCCACGGTTTCACGGTGACGCCGGTCGTGAGCTTCCCACAGGAAAGGGTAATGGTCTTGGAGTTTAGCGGCACTTCCATTGCGTCCAAAACTGGCGGCAGCGCCGAGACGCCGATCCCGGCGGCGCTCCCGGCAGCGACGATAATTTTGTAGTCGTGGTAGAAACGGTTCTGTCTCTTTGCAAGCAGGTTGCGCATGGCGTGACAGGAAGCCACGCTGGGGAGGAACCAGAAGGTGTGCGATAGCACGTTCAGGAGCCGCGCGTCCGAAAATGGCAAAGGTGGCTTGGCACCGAGTTTCAGATTGTCAACTGTGGTGGGCAGGAATGAACCGTGGATCAGGTCGAGCCACTTCTGAACCTCGTCTTCATACTTAAAGTTCGCTTTGTCGCCAATACCTTCGGCGGAGAAAAAAACGTTCAAGTCGAACTCGTTGAACTCGCCCTGCATGGCGATTTCCCTGATCGCATCCGGGAGCTGATAGGTCAAAAGCACCATACGGGGCAATGCGGCGTAGGGGTTGTTAGGACCTTTCCAGTCCCGCTTTGCCCGTTGCTCGTCCGAATATGTCCAGTTGTAGATTTGCTCCTCAATGAACTCGCCGGAGGCAATCGCTCGGAACGGCGTTCCGGATAGGTAGAGATAGGCATCCGTGGTGATCGGGATGACATCTTCATCAAAATCCTCGATGCCTTCACCCTCTCCGAACTCGACCTCCTTCTTGTCCTCCGCCTCAAACAGTTCCTTCGCGTTCTCCCGCCACGCTCCATAATGATATTCGTCGAGAATCACGCAGTCCCAGTGCGTCGAGTGCACCCATTCGTTTTTCGTCTTGATGCCGCCAGTGCTTGGATTGCGACCCAGGTAGTCTTGAAACGAGCCGAAACAGACAAACGGTCTCTTCTTGTCGATCTTCTCGTAGGACAAGCCGCCGGGTGAAATGAACTGCCAGCTCTTGAAGTCGACGTGACACTTCAGATCCTCTTCCCAAGCGCTTTGCACGGCCGGCTTGAACGTAAGTACCAGCACCTTCCGCCATCCCATCTTCTTCGCCAATTGATAGGCGCCAAAGGTCTTCCCAAACCGCATCTTGGCATTCCAGAGGAAGTGCGGCGGCTTGTTCTGGTTGCCCCTCTCCCCACGCCAACTCGCGAAGTATGCGGCTGTCTTCTCGACAGCCGCTTTCTGCTCTGGGCGCATTGTGAAGTCAAGAGACCGGTTCTCCTCGTTGAGCTGTCCCATTCGCACCGCAATAATGGCCACCTTGACCTGAGCCACCTCGCAACGAAACCACTCGCCGTCAGGGTTCTTGACACCATTGATCCGCAGCATCCGGTGTACGTCACGGTCGGTGAACACCGTTCCATCATTCCGCATGGCGGACTCTTCCAGGACTATCCGATACGGCGGCTTGCCGGGTCTCAAGGTCGGATACTGCTGCGCAACGCGATTCTGCACGTCTACGGTCGTGTAGCCAACTTTCAGCAGGTTCACATATTGAGGGTTCGAGTCCTCGTAGGCGTAAATGGCGGGCCGCGATTCAGGGCGCGGGGGAAAGAATTCCCTACTCATTCCTCGGCATCCATCGGCTTGACCGTCGACTCGATGAATCCGATCTCCTCCGGCGTAAGACCGTAGCGCTCATAGAGCTTCTCGTCGGTCCAGGCGCGGTTGAGCGGAACGTCTGGGACGAATGCGTAGACATCCTTTGCAGCGTCCTGCGTTGCCTTGCGCAGCGACACCAGAAACCGAACGAAACGGGTTCGCAGAAACTGCGCGTACGACCTTGCGGTCTTCTCATTCGCAAACCGCCCAGCGACGACATACGACTCCGTGCATGCCTCACCCGGCCCCGCGATGATGGGCCTACTCAAGAACATGGTCTCGACCGCTGCGCTCGTGCCCTGTACGCGCGTCATCAACACTTTCCATTCATCTATCCACGCCGCGTTCCTCTCGATCGCTGCCCGTTCCACCCACGAGATGCGTTGTGAGCCATAGAGCTTGACGGGGTGCTTGAGACCCTTGCTCGATGTTGCCCCATGGACGAAGGTCCGCAGCCCGAACGGTTTCTGGCTGGACACACGCGCATCAAGTGTTGCCTCGGCCTTTCCGTTTACGCGGAAACCGCGGACTTTGTCGAGAATTGAAACAGCCTCGTTTCGACGGACCAGAACGTCGTAGCCGTCCAAACGTCGTTCCATCGGTTGGCCCAGAGGTTGGCCATCCCACATGGTCTGCACGGAGCACGGACCGCTGTAGTCCCGATCCCACAGAAAGTATGAGACACCCCCGCGAATCTTCACTCCGGGGAAGCCATCATAGAGCTTTGGGTAGTCTACGAGATTCCGCAGACGGGATTCGCTAAGCATCCGCTCCCGAAAGCCGTCCAGACCCTTGCCACCGGTAAACCAGCGTGATGGCGTAATCATCACGATATATCGCGGTTTGAGCTTTATCGCGCTCTCGATAAACTTCTGATAGATCGGTGATGCGCTTGAGCCGTATCCACCGTCGTCCAACTGGTAGGGCGGATTGCCGATAATGACATCGAATTTCATGTTAATGAGTTCCTCCGGCTTGTCGGTATGAATAAAGGCGTAGGCGTGGCTTTCCAACTCGCCCCCTCGGTCATAGCTCCCCTTGGGGGCTCCGCAGTACCCGCAACTTCCATCTGCCCAGGTGTGCTCCACGCGCTTGAACCATACATTTCCGTCAGCGTTGCTGAAGGACTCGCAGACAGAATACTTCCCGTTGGCCGTCTTGGAACAGTACACCGACCGGCGAGATAGCAGGGCGGTCAATTCCGTGATGGCGAGTCCGAAGACCTGATTTTCGAAGATGTGGTTCAGCCGCTTCTGGCGATTTGGGATTTGCTTCTGCAGTCCGTTGTCGAGGCGCTTGACGATCTCTCGGAGGAACACGCCAGACTTGCAGCCGGGATCGAGGAATGTGGACTTCCTGTTGCTCCAGAGGTCTGCAGGAAGCACGTCAAGCATCTGGTTCGCCAGTTGCGGCGGGGTGAAGACTTCGTCGCTGCTTAGGTTTGCTATGCATGAGAGAACGTCGGGGTTGTAGTTAGTGGCCGACATTGGCGATCTCCGTGAAATGGACGGGGGGATACTCCTTCTCCGGCCTGGGCATGAACACATCCTCGCCAAGATCAGAGAAGAGCGGGAGTTGCCCGTCTCTTCCCCTCTCCAAACCAGGGAACAGCAAGGTTTGTCTTGTTTCCTCATGCCGAAGCAATTCGATAAACGTGAAGTCCCTTCTCTTGAGCATGCTCCCGTTGACCGGCGACCATTCCGAAAAGACGATATAGCTGGGCTTCTCATCCACCGTCCTGAGCGTCAACGCATCGCCCCAGATGATGTTTCGCTCAAGGATAAACCGCACCGCCTCGCGGCACTTGTTTTTCCCGGCAGCCTTGAATAAGCGCGTGTAGTCTGCATCAAATACTTCGAAGAGCCTTCGTCGGCAATCGCGGACATTGTCAGGCAGAATATCAATCCCGTAGATCGAGGAGACGGCCAGGACGGCATAACGCTCGAAGTCCAATTGCGACTTGCCGTAGCGCTTCTCCACAACCGCAAATTTACGTTCCAGAATCGCGGTCAGGAAGTTCCCGTCACCACATGCGGGCTCAAGGAAACGGGAGTCGATTCGTTCCGTTTCGTGCTTCACTAGATCGAGCATGGCGTTGACCTCGCGTTGTCCGGTCAACACTTCGCCATGATCCGAGACTCTTTTTTTCGTTCTGACCTGCGCAGCTTGCATTGATGTCCTATGCGTTCAGAATCTCCAAAACCTGTTGATCCCGGCCATCGGTTGACGGCTCATCATAGACTACGGTCGGAATTTAATGAAGCGAGTCCACAATTGATCAATTTGCTTGTGACGGGTCACTTTTCTGTGTCGTGGAATCTTGCCAACAAGCTTCAACTGGCTTCTAGGTCAAGCATATCCCCGTTTGGTACGACCGAAAGTAATCCTCTTAGCGATTGGCAGATAGAATGAGACGGAAAGAAGGTTCTTCTCTCGGACATTTACCCTATCTATGATTGGATCAACGATGACGGATATAACGAGCTGGGTGAGTGGATCGAGGCGGCTGCGAAGAAAGCAGGCCGGTGAGGACTTCAGTACATGGGCAGTTTCAAATCAAAATCGTGTCGATAAGGTTCCGAGCGATTTTCTTATCGCGTGCTCGGGTGCGATCAAGGCGTTGATGGCGTCCAAGGCCCATTCTTTGCCCATTGCATCTCAAATGGTTTGGACTCCCGGATCGCCTTGAGCGGGGGTAGAAGAAACCTCTTCAAAACAGCGATTATCGACGCAAATTCGGCATGTCGGAAAGTGAGGCCACTCTTACTCACGAAAGCGCTCCACTGCTTTGCCTTCATATAGTCGCCAAAGAAATCTTCGGTGAGCGCGAGCGGAACGGTAGTGGGTATTGCAGTGTTTCGCTTTCCGAATGTGGCTTCGATTGCCTTGCAAATCAAAGGACCACTGAATTCGAATTCAAGCGCCAATATCCAGAGGTCGTAGAAGTCTTTCATGCGGGTGTTGACCAAACCCAGTTTTACAAGGGCCTCAAGCTTTTCCGCAACAACGGCTTCTCTTGGATAAGCTCGCAAAGTGGCCTTTGGAAAATCCAATATCCCCGGATACTCAATCTCCTGCGGAGCAGGCACGATGGCATCGCCGAAGCCAATATCGACTTGGAGCGATATTCGGGCGCGCTCAAGGCGCGCCAAGAAATTGACTCGCAGCCCTTCATATTCCTGTTCTTCTTTGATTTTCGTTATTCGGATGGATGCAGGGTCGAAGACCAATCCATCGTCCTCGACAGTCTGAGCGATGACATCTCCGAAGACTTTCTTCATTCGGGCAATGGAATTTTCACCCCGCCCCGAAAGATCCAAGTCGCGTGTCGGTCGGTATGGTCGGTGCGTCCAAAATTCGAAGAGAAGGGCACCTTTCAGAACAAACTGATCGTGGTGAATGGATTGGCTAAGACGATAGAGGAAACGTTCCAATCCGTACTTGGTCAGAACTAGGCCGAAGTCTTCGTGACGGTCCTGCGCCCGATTGAATAACCGTTGGCGAACAGAGGCTGCAAGGTTGTGCGGCTTTTCCCGGCTCACGATAGGGATTCCAGGTAGGGACGCATAACATTCGCCACGCGGCAAATTCTGCCAGCCTTCCAGATTTCGTCTCTAGTTGCCTTGCGCTCTCGGATGCACTCCCGAAGGGCTTCAAGCGCAACGTCCAGTCCAATCTTATGTCTGTAACGAAAACAGTCTGCGACCGTTTTCGCCGGAGAGAAAATATTTACGGAGACACCCTCGATCCGGTGCTCCTGAACCCCATATGTCAGCGCCTTGCCGGAGAAACGCACGATGCGAAGCGGAGGGTTTTCGAACCTCGGAAGACGGGATTTGTCTCCAATGGCAAGCCATACCTCAAAGGGTGACTGAGTTGTGAAATTGTGGAAGCGAAGTGCCGAAAGCAGACACACGACACCTCTGGGCGCACGCTTCGACGCTTGAGCGAAGCTATGGTGCTCTGTTGGCTTTGCGCCACGAGGAACATAGAGTCCTCGCCCCACCCGGACGATGGCTCCCTGGTCAAGAGCCATGCGCAGGTATACGCGAGGAATGCCATGTGAGTGGAGATCGCGCGGTCGGAGTATTCCTACTCGCCGCACGAGATTCACAAGGTGCGTGATGCGCGGATTGGTCATAAGGTTTTTACTAAACGTCGGGGTATATGCATAACGCCCGACATATTGTAAACCAACTCCCGTCTCTGATCAAAGTCCAACAAATTGGCTGTGTATCCTAACTGAAAGATGCGCTAAACAGGGTGGCTGCTCGCGCTCCGGCGTTGATACTGAGGTACTTGTCAGCGGCAATGAGCTTATTAATCGCTTCTATCTGGGGCATTTGACATTGAAAGACGGAACGAGGGCCTGCAAGTGTGAAGGTCTTTGTATTCCAAACAGAGCCTACAGAGTCCATGCGGCATTGATTTTCCCAGCAGGATGAGCGCTAGAATGACCGCCCGCTGGACTGAACACCGTTTATGTTGCGAACAGATCCGTGCCGAGCGACGAAACAGAGCAGCGCTTCGCGGTTCGGGCGGGTGCGGCTAATCGTTTGCCGAACGCGGTCGTGCAGGGCGTACCAGTTACTCGCGACCAGTAAAGATCCTTCCTGTGTTGGGACAACTTCAGCGACAGCATCCGCCGCACGTTCAACGGCTACGAGCGCCGCGGTGATACGTGGTGGCACCGTGCCGTACTCGGCGATGCAGCCTCGATGGAGCGAAGGGAGATAGAACCGGAGTCCGAGGTTGCCCTCCGATCGAGTCTCAATGACTTTGAACCAACGAAGCAATTCGCCGTCTGAATAGCTGAATGGGAGCGGCTCTTGGCTCAATAGATCGAATGATTCGCGACCGTCGCAGGTCGCGCACAGAGCCGCAAGGACTCGCGCGACGGATGCGAGCCGCCACGCTCCAAAGTCGCCGCCGCGCGGGTCGGGGCGGGTGATGTAAACGAGGCTGAGTTCCGGGCGATCCTCGTACGTAGCGAAATCACCATGCCACCCGATCGATTCCGGTCGGTCGAATGGGGGCGCTCCGCGTGCCCACGTCGGTGCCGTGCGGATGACGGGTTCCACAGGATCACAGTCCTTCGGGACATAGAGCTCACCCAGCGAGCGACCGATGTCGAGCACAAAACGCATCGCTGCTTCGTCGCCTACCGGTCCAGATGTGGTGTAGTATCCATTGCGACGGAGCCCTGCCAGCACGTCGTCAGTCCGGATGCGCACGATTCCTGCCTTTCCGCTCATTCGCTTTGTTTGTCGTACGGTCGAAATTCGGAATCGTGAATTTCATCCGCATCGATGTCGCCGCCGCTTCGTCGAGCAGAGCACGTGCGTAAGAAGGGTCGCACGGGTTAGCATCATTCAACAGCACCATGCCCGCCCAGGCGTAGGCGTACTCGTCAGCTAGCGTGGTCGAAAACGTCACAGGATCATCACTACTGATCGTCCAGGTAAGCGTGTCGCCACCCGATTTCTCTTTGGCAGTCGGACGACGATGTAAGACGTCCTGCGCCGCAATTGCATCCAGACCCGCAACAACAAGATTGGATGTGGGGTTTGACTCAATGCAAATCTGTCTTCGTGCGAGCTCGTGGATCACGCGCCTGCGCGCAAGCGTTACGAGAGAAAGTTCAGTCGACTCTTCAATCTTGATCTTCATTATCCTGTGCGCACGTTTCTGAGTGCTCGGGCTCCACAAGTACCTGGACAGCCAATTATCCGGAGCAGTTTCTGCGCTCCTGGAGTACCGACCCATAAGAATGCGGAGTCTTTTCGTTCCGAGAATCGTCCAAAGGTCGCAAACGTCGCGAATAAGATCATGATCGCTGACTGCTCCCTCAGCTTCACCCCACAGTGCGGAGACGATCGGTCTCATCTCAGATGCAAGCCACGTTTCGGATTCCGAAGAGCGGCCCACCGCGTATTCAGCAAGAAACGCCAGATTTAGGAGTCGATCAAAGGGGGTCCCCTGCAGTTCGCGTCCTGAATTGCGCTTCCACCATTTTAAGTGATCGATTGTTACAGCTATCGCGTGACCGAGCCGATCGCCGCGCAGTAGCAAACCCCATTGAATTGGTTCAGCAATAGCGCGGATGCCTGACGTTAGCCACTCGAATTCTTCACCCACGTGTAGCGTGAGCCCGAGAGGTGCCAATCGAGGCCTCGCGCTGGACGCTGCGATCTGACGCGACCGGTTGCGCACGCGTCGGAGTGTCTCTGCCGAGACCCAAAGGGGTTGATCCGTTTCAACGCCAGCGACATCAAGGCCTCGTAGATCTCGCAATGCTGTCGGCTCCGCCTTGATTGCACGAGCGATTAGATCGCCATCCGCGTCCAGCTTTCGAACGACTGATCCGAACAAAGGCAACTTATCGCTTGGTGCTTCCCGTTTCAGATGAATTAACCACGCCGATTCGCCTGGCTGGACTTCGGGGGTACCTTCCTCGATTGAACGGTCCCTCCGCCGACGATGGTGAAACCACGCGTCGCGGGCCACGCGATACTCCGTTGCCGCAACCGATAGGCCAGCTTCATCCCGGGGCTGCGGACGCAGCTTTTCGGCATCAGGGGCGTAAACCTTGATCTGGGAGAAGTGCTTACGAAACTCTTTCAGGCCGCGGACCCCCGGAGGGTGAACGAGGAGACCAAACACTGCGGCCTTTACCCGTAGATACTGAATCAGCAGGGTCTCGAACTCCGGATCGAACACTACCTCTACATCGCGCCGAACGTGCGCTAATGCCCGGCTCAGAAATACTCTCTCGTCGAAAGCATCGCCGCGAAGAGCTTCCGAAGATCGACGTTCGATGCCGCTTGTTAACGGCCTCTTGGCATCAAGCCAGCGGCGTTCTAGCGCAACGCGATATCCCTGCCACGGGTACGGCGTTGTCGCGAGGCTGGCCGGTCGGCTGCGTCCTTGAACGAAGTAGCGCAAATCGTTCCGCCAAGGTTTGGAATTGCAGGCGCCGCACTCTTCTAATTTGACGACTCTATGCCAGCTGTGCTGACGAAGCACGTAGCGCGCGACGAAGGCCTGTCTCAACAAATCCGCCCATTCTGTTAGGTGGTTTGCTTGCGCGACTAAAGCTCTCTCTCGTCTTCGCGGCCATATCGGGCAGGTGCCGGGGTGCAATTGCGGGCACCTCGCACGCTCATCACGAAGATTTTTCATGAGCGCCCCAGGCATTACTACTGCAGTGTGATGCAATGAGGCCCACACATCGTCAAACGACATCATGGCGGCATGGTGCACATGAAGCTCAGCGACGTCACGGTCTGGCGCGATTGACCGACTCAATAGGCAAACCGCCTCCGCAGGGTTGGAGTCTTCTTCGCCGGCCGCTGCGATGAGAATACTTGGCGGTAGCATCAACGAGAGGAAGCGCCAGGAGAGAATCTCTCTACTCGGATCGCTCACGCGTATTCTCAAAATCATGTTCTTGCCATTTGGCTCAAGCAGATTTCGCGCAACAGTTGAGATTGCCTCGATAACCCGATACGAACCGCTCTTGCCATCGGACAGTTTTTGCCATTCATCAACGGCTTGATCAATCGCGTCTTGCGTTTCAGCCTCGGTGGCAGCTAGATCCTTACTGTGTGTGGCCGCGCGTCCCCGGAAGTACCGTTCCGTATCTTCCCACTGTGCGAAGACGCTTGCTCGGCCAAAGGCTGCCGGGTCGCGAAGAGGGGCGGCGATTACGTCCGCAAGGACGCGGTCGCGAAATGAGTTTGATTCAACGCTCATTGACATGCCCCCGATAGTTAAGCCCGCGGTTTGGACCCGCGCAGCTTCTTAATGAAGTCGTACCATGGCGCGCCGGCGTATTGAAGGTCCACCGCGGCAAGCACGGCATCAACACGCGCGTCCTCCTCCGCACCACCCGTCGCGCTCTCGCCTTTTTCGGCTGCGGCGGCATCGAAAGCATCTCGGACTAGGCGCCGTCGTTCAGCTATCAGTCCTTTGCTGGATTGTTTTGTGGACGCGACTGCCAACAATCGCTTTTGTACTTTCGGGGTGAAGCCAATCTCTGGACGCGCAAGAAGCGGCAGTGTTCTGCGCCGCCAACGGTCCTTGCCCAATTTCACATCCGTGTCCGCGGGCGGTTCTTTGGCCAATAGACGGTTCCAAACATCGACGTCTTCAAGGTTCGCCTGCGCCGGATCATCTACGCCCGTCAGTTGTCCTCCCAACCACCGAAGCTGGTAGAAGATCCAGCCGTAAGCCATTCGATCGCGGCGATCCCTAGCCTCGCCCGCCAATCCCCTGATAAAATCCGCCCATTCGCCAGCCCATTCGAATAGCCGCAACGGCGTAGGGAGAACGTGTAGGGGCCAGCGAAAGATGGCATCGACAGCGTGGTCGCTCATCGCCCACCGGGTCCACGCTAACGAAAGCCGCGCCTCCCACTTCAGTCCAGGAGCCACGACGCTGCGATTCGAATCCTGGAGTGAGATCGCCAGCAACGCCATTGTCACGGGCATATCGCCATGTTGAACACGATTCTCGCTCGAGACACGGGAGCCATCCTCAGCACGAAACCTAAAGCTAGGCCTTCCACTAAGAACAATCTCATGCAGCTTTGGCGAGATGACCTCCACTAGCTCGGGTGAAAACAACGCCGTCACTTCTCCGACACGCAGGAATTCGACCACTGGGGTACCGTCTGCGCTGGGCACAGCACCTATTTCGGACTCAGTAGGGTCGAGAAGTCGACACAGCAATGCCGTCGCGTTTCGCATACCTTTGGGGTCCGTAGCCGTAAAAATCTCATCAGCGAGCTGTTGTGCTTTTCGATATGTCATGAATGTAGCGGCCCCAACGCCCTGCTTCTCCCGGAGTTTCGCAAAGGTCCGGACATAGTCGCCCAACGGCTCATCATTGTGCTTAGGCTCGACAGCTACGCCAGCTTTAAGTGGCTTCCCTCGGCCGTTCAGGACGTCGCGGAACGTATATTGCTTCCCCGGAAATTCAAGCCATTCTGAAAGCGACAGCGGCTCCAGTCGCCACAAGTCAGGTTTTGCGAACACCTTTTGGAATGTAGACAACGCGAGGTCCCCGGCCCAACGATCCGCATCAGCATCCCCCCACAGAGAAAGCGCGCTAGGCCCGGCGCACCGCGCCAGTTCGTTCTGCTGGCCCAAGAAGTCCAACGCCAGCATGTCGATGAGGTGCTTGCGGTAGGCTGCTACAACAAATACAACCGAAGGGTGATAAAGCAGCCTCAGTGCGGGCAAAAGCTCCCGGACACGGCCAACCTGTAAATCTACGTCGTCAATCATGATCACAAAGACCGGATTCTTGGGCAAAGGCCCCGCTGCCTGCGGGACCCCGTTCGTCCCGAACTCGATGACGTCTTCGACGAAGTCGTACCACTGGCGATCGAGGTGTTGCCAATCCCCGACCTGCTCTTCCCTATCGAGAACTTGCTCGATGAGACCCGTCCCTTGCGGAATCCCCGTCCATCCCACTGCGGCTACACGGAACAACTTGAGCCACCTGTCCAACAACGTGTCGTCCTCGCTCTCACGTCCGTTCGTCGATTTGCGTGAGATCTCTTCGTAGTGATTGACGAGAGGCCGCCATGCTTGGATGATCCACGCCGCGAGGGGAACGCCCGGCGGCAGCGGATCGAAATCCAAAATGGGGAGCACACGAATGAAGTCAGGTCGCTCAGCGCCGACTACATCGTCGTATTCCGCCGACACATTCCATCTTTCTACGAGCGTCACTAGAAAGGAGGTCTTGCCCGTACCTCGGTCACCATCCAACAGCAGAACCCGCCGATAGCGTTGTTGAGCACGTGCGAGGTAATCCTCCACACGATCGCGCTTCGCCGGTCGCCCTACTGTTCGCACATCGGATATTCGCCCTTCGATCTTGCGAATAATCTCCAGCTCTGTTGGAGAGAGGTCGGTCGGCGAAAGTGGGCGCGTATCTTTGCCAGGTTGATATGGAACAGCTTTTGAGTCTGTCACCCTGCCTCCTTTGCGCCGCCCGGAGCGGCGCCGATCACGGAGTCCCACCAATAACAAATGGCGCAATGGATGCAGAGTTAACCACAGCGACTTCCTGAAATCCAGTCCTTCGTAAAGTGTCCGCGATCAACAATGGATTCGCGAACCGGAGTTCATGTTCCTCGGACAATAGCTCACGATGTACACGGCTTGCGTAAACGTAGTCCGCGATTACACGGTGCTCCGTGTCATGCAGGGGCCGAAATCGATGGATGAAGAAGGTGTCGTCAGGCTGCCCAGACGGGCCAACCTCGCGCTCGACATTGACTGCTCCGGACATCTGGTCACCGTTTGCCACTTGGAGGAGAAGTAGCCCCCCAACCCGCAACGCGCGACGACAACGCGCGACGACGTCATTGAGGTCCGGCTCTGTTTCACAGTAGTGTATCGTCCATGAGAGTGCGCAGACGACATCATATCTATTCTCATCTGAGATTTGCTGCATTCGCTGGACGCGAACGCGGTCGTTGCCAAGTCGCTGCCGCGCCACATCGACCATTTCTGGTGCGGCGTCAATTCCGTGGCCATCAATGCCCGCAGTGATCGCGGCTTCGAGAAAAACGCCCGTGCCGCACCCGATGTCCAGCAGGCGACAACTCGTTGGCGCGACACGCAGCGCCTCGCCAATTGCGAACGCGTGATCGTGCTTATAGTGACCCGGAGGCGTATGCAGGTCGTAGCGGTGCGCGAATTTGTGAAACAGCTGATACATACAATTAGTTCTCGCCAAGGTCCGTGCATCGAGCCGCTGTCATCGTCGTAAACGATTCCACTGATCGCTCGACAACTGGCACCGCCGAAACGATCGGTTCAGAAAGCGGTGCCAAGCAGTATAGGATTCGCTCGCGCGTAAGTTGCTGACGCGGCGTGCGAACTTGCACTTTCCTTATCAGATCGACCATACGTCCAGGATTCGATAGGCGGACCCACTCAGAAAACGGGGTGTCACCAACTTTGAGCAAGCTCGCAAACCGCCGCATGCCGCTTCCCCCGCACAGCAGACAAGTCTTCGCATGCGTGCTTTCACGGAGGCGACGCAGCCATTCCGCATCGCGGCTGCGGTCCGCCTGGTCGTGGATGTGTCGGTACAAACCATCCCAACGCAACCAAGATGCGACTTCCGCCGGGTTCGCTCGCGGACTCTTCAGAAACGATCCGGCACCTGGCCGCGACCAGAAGCCGAACAGAATCAGGTCGCGCTTGGCGCGGTCGAGCCGCTCGAACGACTTCTTCAAGTCCCACAAGCCTTCTTTGGCGAGTCGGCGCAGAAACGGATTCAACTCATTTTGGCGGACGCCTTTCATCACCGCGTTCGCTTCGGGAGTTAAGAAACGGTCACTGTCGGGCGTGGCGTTTCGATCTCCGATAACGAGCGCCTCGGAAATCGCGGTGACGCCACGGCTTCCCTTGCACATCGGGCAGCGGCCTTGCGGGTCAAGACGTGAAAAATGCGATGGCACGGGCACCATCGGCGCAATAACAGCAGTCTCCAAATTGAGGAGGCGATTTGAGGCCGTAGCACGGAGCCGCCCTCTTTGATCACGCAGCTCGACGTACCCCGCGCCGACGGCGAACGCATCGCGGAGTGCGCGCATGCGCACTTCGTCGCTATCGCCGCTCGGGACGAGGCGCTCTCCCGTTGCGCGTACCTGCCTCACGTCGAAGGCCTTCCCAACGGTATGACCTGCGGTCGTAATGAGGCGCAGGCCCTCCTTCGAGACGTGCGACGAAACCGCGTGAATGACGGATTGCGGTAATTCCGTTCCCCACACTTGCATGTCCGTAAGGAACGGCTGGATCGCAAGCCAACTATCTCGATCCTCTTTCCAGCCAGCAAGCAGTCTGGCAAAAACGTCGCCACTCGCAGTTCGCTGTACGTCGAGCAGCAGTTTAGGAATCTCCATATCCAAGCCCGCAACTTCCCAGTTGTCGCGACCGGACCAGAAATGTTCTGACACGACAACAATTGGCTCGGCTGGCGCCGTTGGCTCATCGTCTGATGCGAGCGTCGCTGGTGCGTCGCCGCTTATGAGCGTGCGCATCAGTGTGGTCGCGCGCGCCACTTGCTCGTTGAGAGTAAGCTTTCGTTTTGTGTTTGTGGGCTTGGCTGCCTGCGCCGGGCGGTTCCGCGTCGGGAGTTTGCCGGCAAGCGCTAGCCCGGTCGGCGTACGGGTGCGAGCCAACTGCTCCGGCAATCCGGCAAAAACGATCTTGCCGCCGTCGGGACCGCTCCCCGGACCAAAATCCAGTACCCAGTCCGCAGACCGAATGAGCCGGAGATCGTGCTCGACAATGACCACCGTATTACGACCGCCATCCAAAACACGCTCCAGCGCGATCGTGAGACGAGCGACATCCTGAGGGTGAAGTCCGACAGCCGGTTCGTCGAGAATAAAGAACATAGACTCGGTTGATACCGCGCCGAGACGCATCGCGAGGCGCAGGCGCTGGACCTCGCCGCCGCTTAATGTGTCGATTCTTCGGCCGAGAGCGACGTATCCAATTCCCAGGTCGCACATCGCAGCGATAAGACGTTGTGGAATACGGAATGTATCGGCGTAAGCGCCCAAGCGCTCGATAGGCGTCTGGAGAAGCTCCTGAACGTTGGTCCCTTCGATGCGGACGGACAGCACAGCATGTCCGTAACGCGAACCTCCACACGCCGGGCAGACCGACCAGAGATCGGCGTCCGCCACCTCACCAGCGCCTACGCAGACCGGACAACGGCCATGACCCGCATTGACGCCGAAATCACTCGCTGACAACCCGTCGCGTTTTGCAGCTGGCGACGTCCCAAAGGTCTTGCGAATGTCGTCGAAGACGTCAGTGAACGTCGCGACAAGACTTCTTCGGTTCGGCGGGGGCATCGCCTGATCGAGCGCAACAATCTTGCGAATCGAGCCTGTCCCATTAACGGAACGCCACCGGCCTGTTCGGAGAGCGAAGTCCGGGGCATCTCCGCCGACGGACTTCAGCAAAGCCGGGGCGAGCACGCCGCGAACAAAACTTGATTTCCCCGAACCGGACACGCCACTGATGCACGTCAACCGGCCAATCGGGATCTCACAATCGACATTCTCGATGTTGTGAATCGACGCACCCCGAATCGTAACCTTCGGTTGATTCGCGGGGACGGGTAATGATGTCCGCGGTGGGTCGTCGTTGGGGTCCTCGCGCTTGCGGCGGGGTCCCACGCATGTGATTTCACCTCCAGAGGCACCCGCACCGGGACCGACCTCGACGAACCAATCGGCCATGTCCCACAGACGCTCGCGGTGCTCATTGAGGATGATGGTGTGCTCGCCACGCAAGCGCCCCAGCGAGAGCGCCAACTCTGACAGATCGGATTCATGGAGCCCGCGAGCTGGTTCGTCGAGCAGAAGGCAGAGACCTTTTTCCCCCGCGTCGAGAACACGTGCCAAGCGGATTCTGCGACTCTCGCCTTCGCTGACATCGAGCATCCCGCGGTCACCGGTGAGGTACCCGAGACCCACTGAAACGATAGAGTGCGCGTGACGACGAATCGCCTCTATAAGCGAGTGCGTTTCGGATGGAACGGCCTTGGCAAGGTCCCCGCGCAGTGCCGCGAACGCCTCTACCTCGGAGAATGTCATTCCGAGTATCTCAGCAATGCCGTGACCGCCAACGCGTAGGGCGCGGGCTTGAAACAACCATCGGGTTGCGTCGCAGGATTCGCAGGGGCCGGACTCGACGTAGACGGCTAGTTGGTCCGCGATCTTCGTTCCGGCAGAGGACTTGTCCAAGATGATCTTCCGAAAGCCAGCGAACGGGCGCGCCGCGCCGAATTTCCGCCCGTTGCGCTCCCTGTCGAAGACAAGTTCATCTCCGCTTCCATTCAGTACGAGCGAGTGGGCCGAGTCGGGCAGCTTTGACCATGGCACGTCGGGAGAGAAGCCGCGCATTCCACGGAGGCCCTCAATGGTTTCGTGTTGAAGGTTCACGTACTTGTAGTTCTTCTCGGTCCAGATCGCGAACGCGCCGTCCCTCATCGAGCGACCAGGGTGCGGGACCAGTACGCTTTCGCGGAGGCGCCGTCCAATCCCTGTGCCGCCGCAGGCGCGGCAGGCACCGCTCTCCTCATGTTCAGGGGCGTTGAACGAGAGGAGGTGTACCGAGGGACGAGCGAAGACATCGGGGGTATCGGGATGTACCCAGTGTTTTTTTGAATCGAGCCGCGGACCAAACGGACCAGCGAGATAGGGATCCACTGACGCGGGAAGTGTTATGACGACAGAACCGTTGCCAGCGTCAAACGCCTGACGGAGAAGCTCTTGCAATTGTTTCGTCTGCGAGGATCCGATGACTTCGACTGTGCCGACGAGAGCTTCGATTGTGTGCGCAACGTTCGCGTTCAGACCCTTGAACTCAGACGCCTCGACTGCACGGCCCGTCTCGCGCAGGCGAGGGGGATCCGTTTCGCTGTAGACGATGATCCGCTCAATGCCGTGGGACGCAAGACGTTTGACGGCGGCGATGCCGTCCGTCCGTTGCCGCCGAATGGGGGCAGACCAAATCCCCGCGACGCCGCGGTAGTGCTTCAAGATCCAGGTAGCGTACGACTCGGGTGAGGGCGGCGGAACATAGTCCTTCGCCCGCTCGGAATACGGAGTCGACGCGAGGACGAAGAGGCGACGGAGAACGGATAGAAAGCCTGTCGCAGTGCCGACCGTGGTGCGCACACTGGGCCGAAAACCGTGCTGGCCTATGAGGATCGTCGGAGGGAGCGCGCCGACGAATGCTCTGACATCGTCACGCTCAAGCTCCTGCTGGGAAGTACCAAGGAATATCTGCATCCGTCGGCTCCCCTCGGCCGCCAGAGTATCGGACAACAAGGAACTCTTCCCCGAGCCGGAAACTCCGGTGACGACGGAGATTCGTTTGAGCGGAAACGTGACGTCGACGTTCTTAAGATTGTTGGCGTCGGCACCGATGACGTCGATGGATGGGGAGTTCAAAGAATGGGTCTTGCTCATTCGGTGGGCTCTTTGAGATGCAGAACGAGCAGCGAGCGCGACTCGAATTCGGTCGGAAATCTAGTGAATCGGACAGAGCACGCGCCGCGATAGTGAAGAGCGGTTCGGTTCGAGACGAGCACTGTATCTCCCGGGCGGGTGTGAAACGGTACAGAAACCTCTGTCGCTGCGCGGTGAATTGCGGTGATCGCCGATTCGAGTTTCGGGGATTGCTCGTTGAGCCGCCTGCTGGCCAAGCGAAGGCTCTGGGGGTGATAACGGATCGTGCCATTCTGAACGAGACGTCCCCGCCAGAGCTCAGGCGAGCGCTCGTGCGCCATCGCGGCTGCGGCTTCCGTCAGGAACGCAAACGCTTCCGAGTCTTCGAAGGTGCCGGACGCGAGACGTTTCAGCAGATGCGGCAAGAAGGCGACGCGTTGTTCCGCGTATGCAGGGACACCCGGATCTTCGTTCTCGCATTGCATCGCGGTGCCAACAGGCGGAACCGCCGACACATTGCCGTCGGTATGGAAGTCGCCCGCGCGAATCGTATGTGAAAGCTCATTTGTCCACGGCGACATGCGGAAGCGTTTGACAATGCGTCGATGTCCGTAGGCGTCGAATGCAGATCTGAGCGAGGTACTGACAATGAGCAGGGACCGCCCCTCGTCTGCATTGAGTCCACGCACCACGATGTACCCGCACTGACGGATCGTCGACGTCACCAAGTCGCAGAACGCGATCCATCTCTCGTCTGCGCGAAGTGGTCCGACAATATCAGCCGTCAGCGCCGCGATCTCCGCATCCTCGACGGATGCAAAAGCTTCGGCCACTGCGTCGATCTTGCGTTTGAGCGACGGATCGATTGTCGTATCAGGAAGAGACAGTCCTGTCATCATCTGCGACACGCATGCGGAAAATCAGTTTGTACCGATAGTGGTGTTCGAACATTGTCTGGACGTCAGGGTACATAAACTCCGCCCGGAGCGGGTCGTACGTTACCCACCCCGAACACCGAAGCGGCTGGACCGAAGGGATTAGGCCGGCAGATGATGCCGCCTCCATAATCTCAAGCGGCATGTGGTCGTAGACACGATGCCCGGCTGCCACCAATGATGTTTTCCACGCCTTCCACAAAGGGTTTTCCGAGTGACAGCCGAGCACGACATACGCGACGCCGCCAAACGCCAGAACTCTGCGCACACGCTTCATGAAATCGCGTACATCAGGTTCGAGGTACAGTACTTCGTGACTGGTAGTGAGGTCGACCGTGCCGGTGGGAATTCGATCCCACTCCGACACATCAAGGAGCGTCACCTTCGCGGTGGTACCATTCAGCCGTTGCGAAGCGGCCATACGAGCCGGACCGAGCGGCTCGATTCCGAACAACTCGGCGGGAGCAAATCTATGGCTCAGCGCATGGAGAAGACCACCAGCGTGACAGCCGACGTCGAGGATCACGCGCGGAGAGGAGTTGCAGTCCCGCTCGATGTGCCCGATCAACGAGGACCAGAACGCTTCGTTGACAATGGGCAGATCACTATCGAGCGCTGGATCGCCGAAGAACGTCTCGCGCTCGATGAGAATGTCTTTCATGGGCATCGCTGGGACGAACAACTGCGTGCCAGGATGTCTCCCGCGGTTGGGTCGATACCAAAATGGGTGATGAACATTTCGACGGATTCGCGGAATGCATTCTCAAGTGCCGCTTGGTCATCGGGGTCTCGCATCCCGAAATACGGGAAGTGGTGCAAGTACTCGCCGAAAACGACTTCGCAATCGCGCATGTAGGCACGCGTGTCAATGATGTGGGCGTGCCAGAATGCGTCAATGGGTCCGGTAGGACAGATTTTCCGGTCCGGGTAGCGGGCATTCAACGCCAGAAACCTGCGGTAGAGCGATTCGACCTCCTCACAGAATTCGGATGTCCAGTTGTGCTCTTCGATCATCTTTCGCTTCAGCATCGTGAAGTCGAGCTGGCCGACGCGGTCGAGCGCGTCGCGAAGGGGCGCGTCGGTTGAGATCATCGCCTGCGCAGCTTCGAATGAGACTGGATCGGCTTGGTTGATTGTGCCCATGCTGCGAACTAGCCTCCTGTGGCGAATCGTATATTTATACCACCTTCGGGCCGGGGTGTGGAATCCTCCTTAATGTTTTCAAATTCAAAAGCGTTCTCGGGCAGGAAGGTTTCGAAATGCGTCGGGAGAACTCGTATCGGGTATAATCCCCGCAATTGCAGGATCGCTTATTACAGCAAAGGAGGTCTAATGTCGGGATCAGGCGGCGGTGGCTGGGTAAGTGAACCCAATGACGACTGCGCTACATTGGCCCAATTTACAACTCTTAATTCACCAAATCAGACCGTTCTGAAGAAGTTGAAGAAGGGTGACTTGCTTGAGATCACCGTGCAGCAAGTCGGGAAGGCTGTGATTGTAGAGGCTCTACACAATGGGCAAATCGCAGGTGCGATCACTTCTTCGATCATTCAGCGACTGGCCGAATGCATGGAGAAGGGTTTTCACTACGTGGCCGAGGTCACTGAGGATGTGAAAGGAGGCGCGTGCAAAGTTCACATTCACAGGAAATGACCTCCCCGCTTGCTGTTGTGGGCGGCGTATACCGGGAGCGGTGCCGTCTCCCGAATGGTACTGACGAGACTTGGGGCAGCGGGGGACGGGCTGCGGCAGTGATTGCAGGGCTCGGATTAAAGGTGACTCTACACACGGCAGTGGACGTGCGAACTGCAAGTCTGCTCGCGAGCCTCGCGCACGCTTTTCATTTCGAGACGGTTGAGGTGAACGTCAAGAGGACGCGGCAGTTTCGATACGATCACGGGCTTTCATCACCCATTATCTGGCCTCCAGTCGATCCTTCCGAGATCTTGCACCTTGAAGTTGATGCGGAGAATGCTCTTGTGTTTGGGATGCTGGAGGCGACAGCCGACGTCCGTGCGAAACGCGTTGTATATGATCCACAGAATCCTCTCGCACCCGAGTCGTTCAAATTCGCATCAGGTTTGTCACCGCATATCGCCTATGTCCTCAATGGTTCGGAGGCTAGAAGACTAGTTGGCGTCGACGACCCCGTAGAAGGCGCTGGGAGAATCGCGAGCGAATTCGGTGTAGAGGTCGTTGTGGTCAAGCAAGGTCCGAGGGGTGCCCTCGTTTATGAGAACGGGCGTTATGAGCACATTCCAGCATACAAAACGGAATCGATTTGGCCCATAGGGTCAGGAGACGTCTTCGCTGCCGTATTTGCCGCCCGTTGGGCAGGCCAAAACTTGTCGGCTATCGAAGCTGCAATGCACGCCTCAAGAGCTGCTGCGCTTTATGTGAACAATCGGGTGTTACCTATATCGAGCGAAGAGATCGAGACAACTAGTGGGTTTCCATTCGCACCCCTCGTGATGACGGACAAAGCGCTTGCGGACCGTGAATACCACGTCTATCTGGCAGGGCCGTTCTTTAACATTGCGCAACGTTGGTTGGTCGAAGAATCGCGCCTAGCGCTGCAGGGTATGGGACTGAGGGTTTTCTCACCCTTGCACGACATTGGTCTGGGTAGCGGGCGCGACGTTGCTCCTCAAGACGTCGAGGGTCTCAAGCGCTGTCGAGCGATCTTAGCTTTGGTCGACGGACTGGACGCAGGGACGATATTTGAAGTGGGTTACGCCCGTTCATTGGAGAAACCAGTCGTTGCGCTCGCTGAATCGACGCCTGAAGAGCCACTCAAGATGATCACTGGAACTGGGTGCGACGTGGTTTCAGATTTTGTCACGGCACTCTATCGAGTGGCATGGGCAGCACGAGCGTGACTAAGCGTGCACTGCTCCTTTCTGGAGGAATGGATTCAACCGCGCTGGCCTGGGCGGTTCGACCAGAGCTCACGGTTACAATCGATTATGGGCAGCGTGCTGCGCCAGGAGAAATTCGCGCAGCTTCTGCGATTTGCGACACCTTAGGTCTTCGACAGAGAGTCGTCCAAGTTGACTGTCGGACCCTTGGTTCTGGGGACATGGCTGGAACAGAACCGAGCTTGGTCGCGCCAGTGAGCGAATGGTGGCCTTACCGCAATCAACTTCTCATTACGCTGGCCGCCGCTGCCGCACTTCAGGAGGGTATTGCGATCATCGTATTTGGTGCCGTGTCTGCCGATGGTTCTCACGCCGATGGGCGACTTGAGTTCTTTGAAGTTATGGGCCGTGCGCTTGGCTTGCAGGAAGGTGGATTGGAGCTTGAGGTGCCGGCAATTCACGAAACGACATCATCGCTCTGTCGACGAGTGGACATACCGTTCGAAATGTTGGCATGGAGCCATTCGTGCCACGTCTCGGAATACGCGTGTGGTCGGTGTAGAGGATGCAACAAGCATCGCGAAACTATGCGGGAGCTAGGATATGACGAGTACTGATGAAGGGCCGATCAGGCTAGATGGCTCCGTTTGGAAGAAAAGGTGTGCGCTACCTCTCGTGCACAAGATTCCGTTGGCTAAACCATCTCCAATACCAACATCGTTTTTGCTGGCTCTGGCGCACCGTCGTTCCGCGGAAAAGTTTAGTCCGATTCCGCTGAACGATCTCGCGACTTGGCTTTACTACTGTGCTTCAATTCAGTCAGTGCATGTCGGCGACCCAAACCGACAGAGGCGCTTTGTTGGATCTTTCGGCGCCTTGCACCCTGCGCACATTTTCCTGGGAAGCCCTGATGGCAGATGGTGTGCCTACGTCCCAGAGGACCACGCCTTGGGAGACGTGCTTGTGGATGCAGACGCGGCTTCTCAACTCCGAACCGAGTCAATGCAACTGTTTAGTTCTACGGAAGCTACTTTGGTCGCACTCATCAGTGATGGAGATCTCGTGGCGAACTATTACGAAAATGCTTCTGGACTCATCTTGCGCGATGCAGGAGTCTTGCTCGGACATGCGGCTCTCGTAGCGGCAGCTCTGGGACTTGCGTTCAGGATTCTCGGCTCCAGTGGCACACCGTCGCTGGAGCACGTTGTTCGCAACTTGCCATTCAGACCAGTGGCAAGTGGGCTAGCTTGGATCGGTGGAATAGGGCAACTCACATGAGATCCTATCTATCTTCTTTCGGCGATCCAAACACACGAGCCACGAGACGAGGGGTACGTCTCATCTCAGACCAAATGAGAGCATCAAGGTCTGAAGCAGGTGCATCGATTGCAGCAGCGAGGTCGAGGAATCGTCGCTCCATTTCAAAATAGTGCCCTGCCGCCCGATCGGTCATGGAGTAAAGATTCATTAGTTGACCGGCCCTAACAATGTGGATGTCGAGAATGGCAACCTCGTTCGAGCCAAGCCAGTTCCTGACGACCCACGAGGCTATTTTCGGCCCGATTCCTGGAAGACGCATCAGGTAGTCTCTCAATTCATGGGGTGATTCGCATGGTGCGGCTTGCTTACTGAGCGTGCGGAGAGCGGCAACGATGTAATTAGCCTTTTGAGACCAGAAACGGTAGGTGATTTTGCGGCCGGAGACGATTAATGGTTCACGAAGATGTTGTGACAAGACCTCAACATCTAGACAGGGAGTGGAGATCAGACACCTACCGCGGAGACGCTCGAAAGCTGCAAGGCCGACCTCAGCAGGGATGCCGTGACCACCCAGTAAGCAAGCAACAACCTCCTCCTCCAATGTTTCTCCGAGGCAGTGATTGGGAGAGTGGAAATTGCCCTCACGCATCCAATGTTGCGTCATCCAATATGCGGGAGTGAAAAGAACTTCGGGCCGTCCCCAAGAGACGTTTGGAAGCACGTGAGCTTCAGGACTGGGCACTTCGCGTTGCAGGACTCGTTCGCCCTTCAAATAGTAGAAGACCGGCATGCTTATCCTCCAGAAAGATAGTCTGCTAGCCATTCCGAAAGGGAATGCTGTTCTTGCGAAGAGAGCGATGCGATGCGGCGTCGGATTCGATCTGTGCGGCGTCGGAAGGTCTGGCGCTCCCGAAAGTCAATGCCGAGATAACGTGCGTCGTGTAGGCGTTTGGGAGGATCGTAATTGAACCAAAGCTTCTCCAATCGGACTCCGCTATGTGTTTTTGCCGCGAAGGTGCGCGTGTTCCATTCGCGGAGTTGTGCATCGTAGACTTGTGACGGATAACCAGAGAGGAGGACTCTGCAAGGCAAGCAGCGTAGCAATTCCAACAGACGATCATGATCGTGTCGGTCGTAGTCGTATCGGTACACGCGACTGCTTCGACGAGTACTTGGGAGATAAGGTGGGTCGCAATAGACGACCTCGTCTCCGTTGAACTGATGAGATCTCAGAAATTCCAAGGCGTCCGTTTCTATGAAAGAAGCCAACGAAGGAAAGTGGTGACGCCAGTACTCGATAACCGCAGGGTCTCGATCAATCGCAATCGTTGTAAGAGATGGCTTCTTATGTCGGAGAATCGCACCTCCACCAAGATGTGTCTCGATATATGTGGCGTGTTGGGGCAAGAGATTGATGATTTGTTGGTAGATCTTCCCTTTCCCGCCCGGATAGCGCATGAAGAATCATCGTCAGAAATGACGATGATGTCAAGAGCTCTCCGTGCTGCTACAGCGGAAAAGTTGAGGCCTTCGCTAATAGATTCAGGCGGGATAGCGGAGAAACGCTCTGCGGGAGGGTATTGCCAACAAGCTAGGATGGTTCCACGCGCCAGCATCCATGCGAGCATGTTCCGGTATGCGAATCTGGGCCACGGCACCCCACTAAATTGTGCCAACTTTTGTGCCCACCCAACAGACAGATAGGCACATTTGCGCACAGCCAGCCACATGCTAGAATCACGTCTAAGTTGTTTTGTTTCAGCAGGAACGTTGAAAACAGGACGGTTATTTTCGCTAGAACTCCTGCCTTGGGCGCAGGAGGCCCCCGGTTCAAATCCGGGCGCCCCGACCAAAAACATCTCGCGTGTTTTCATTAGCTTATTGAAATCGCCGTTCACCCCGAAGTCCATCTGTGGAATTCTGGCAGACAGGAGTTCTCAATTCACAAGTCGTTTGGTTTCCGACAGTTCTCCACATGACGAATTTTGCAAAAACACGGGAGGCAGGCGTGCTATTCAGAAACCATTGAACGGAGCAAGTTAAACGCAAGCGATGTGGCAAGTATGGGGAAAATTCAGGGGACCCTCTGCATCTCTGGTGTTCATCAATCTTCGAAAATCAAAATCCGGTGATCACGCCTGGGTCCACCGCGCGCTTCGCAGCGTCTCTCAATTTGCGCGCTTAATCGCCCAGAGAAAAGTAGGCAGGCGAAAGTAAAACAATCTAATGCGGTGAATCTGCGTCCGCCAAATGTGCAACCCCCCACCCTCATTCGGGGCACACACTGGTCCACGCGTCTAACCCTAGACAAGAAACCGCACTAACCTAACGACGGAGTCCGGATTTTTGATTTGGAATTTGGCCCTCTCGCCCATTTGATCGGTACGGCGATGGGGATCACTTGCGAGACCACAATATGATTCCCGCGAAAGCACCGCGCAGGGCTTCCTCCATTTTCAAATAAAGCGCTTTGACGCAAGGCAAATTCCAAGAACGACACTAAACAAATCTCCTCAACATTATTGCGGAGTGTCGACGCGACGGAATGCGGTAGTATGACAACACCTTCAGAGTTCGCAAACGCGAATGACAAGCCTGATCGAACTTCCGGGTGTTTCGATGAGATGGAAGGTCTTGATTAAGATTCTTCCAATCCTTCTGCTCGTTTTCACTCCATGCAAAAAATCATCCGCGCAAACCACGACCTCAGGCGGATTGACTGGCGTCGTAACCGATCCGAGCAGTGCGGTGGTTCCTGGTGCCAGTGTGGAGATCGATGAGAACGCCAAGGGCACGACCCAAGCAACGAAAACCGATCGAGAAGGCGTGTATCGATTTTCCTTTCTGGCGCCGGGGAGATACACATTGACGGTTGTGCGCGATGGCTTTCGAAAAGAGAGTCGACCTGTGACTGTTCCGTTAGGTCCGCCAGTTACAGTAAACGTCGCGCTCGAAATCGCGAAAGAAAACAGCACTGTGAAGGTGACGGGAGAGGCTCCGCTCATCCAGGCAGAAAATGGCGACGTCTCCACGACGATGAATCAGAAGCAAATTAGCGAAGTCCCAAATCCAGGGAACGATCTCACTTATATCGCAGAGACCGCTCCCGGCGTGGTGATGAACACCGACATCCAGGGCGGCGCCAACTTTTCGATTCTCGGGATGCCGGGCACTTCTTATCTTTATACGATGGACGGGATGAACGACAACGACAACTCCATTAACCTTAGTTTGGTCGGTTCTCTCAACCTTCTCCTCGGCCAGAACCAAATTCAAGAAGCGACCGTTGTAAGTACAGGCTACACCGGCCAATTCGGGGGCTCCGCAGGTGGAAACGTAAACTACATCACCAAGTCCGGAAGCAACGAGTTTCATGGCAACGCGCAGTACTATTGGAATGGCCGGGTTTTTAATGCAAACGACTGGTTCAACAACGCATTTGGGGCGGCGCGCCCTTTCGACATCGCCAATCAGTGGGCAGGTTCCCTGGGCGGCCCGATCAGAAAGTACAAGCTCTTCTTCTTTTTCGATACCGAGGGTCTGAAAGTTCTAATTCCCCCGCTTTCTGAAGTGGTGATCCCGAGCCCTGAGTTTGAAGCGGCGACCCTCACAAATATCGATGCGAGGTTTGGTTCTTCCTCCGCTTCAGACGTATTTTACAGAAAGATTTTTGCTCTCTACAATGCCGCACCGGGAGCAAGTTCTGCTTCTCCAGGCAGTTTCAATTCCAATGACCCCACCGGCTGCACTGGGTTTACAGGGCTGGGCACAGACCCACGGACGAACATGCCCGTGCCCTGCGCTTTGCATTTCGTCTCGAATCGCGGGCGTCCCAGTAAAGATGCGCTCGTATCTGGCCGCCTGGACTGGAACGCGAGTAATAGCGATCGTGCCTTCCTTCGATTACAGTACGATCACGGGCGGAGCGCCATCAATACTGATCCTATTAACGCGGCGTTTGACGCGGATTTCAATGAGCCCTGGTGGCAAGCCCAGGTTATCGAGACCCATACGTTTGGTTCCTCGGGCGCAAGCCAATTCCTGGTAGCAGCTTCCTATTTTGCCCCGATCTTCGAGGTGAAGAATCCCTCCCAGGCACTTTCGGCGTTTCCGACGGTCCTGAATTTCAATGTGCCGGGTACGTTCACAAATCTCGGAGGAGGGGACAATATCACTCTGTTTGGTTTTGGTAGATACAACACGCAGTATCAAATTTCCGAAGACATCGTGAAGACGCGGGGCAATCACAAGTTTGGATTCGGTGCAATCTTTGGGAAAACACATTGGAGCGAGCTACCCCGCAGATCGAGCACAATTGGAGTTTTGAGCCCACAGTCGCTCGACGCCTTTTATCAAGGTGGCATAGACCCAGCCACGCCCAATACTGATTTTACGCAACTGGCCCAATCGTTCACGTCGGAGGCGTCCCTGCCGATCTCTTTCCTAAACTTCGGGATTTACGGTCAGGACGAATGGCATGCACGTTCTAACTTGACGCTAACCCTTGCTCTTCGCGCGGAACACTATTCCAATCCAGCATGTCGAACCCACTGTTTTGCGCGACTCCCTGGTCCGTTTGAGTCTCTCAGCCACGACCCCGAGCAGCCTTACAACCAGGCGATCCTGATCAATCAAAAACACGCTCTCGAGAACACCGACAGCATCCTCTGGTCTCCGCGATTCAGCTTTGCCTGGCAACCTCTGGGCGTATCGCATAACGCGGTCATCCGCGGTGGTGTTGGCGTCTTCTATGATCCTTTGCCAGGCCGTCTCCTGGATTCGTTCTCCGGGAATCCTCCGCTTTTCAATTCATATACGCCCTCCAAAGACAGCCTCACTCCGAATGAAACGACCAGCCTCTTTAAGGATGCGGCCGCATCGAATGCGGCATTTCTCAATGGGTTTGCCGGCGGCCAGACCCTCGCTCAGGTCCAGGCGATAGCTCCCAATTTCTCCCCACCTGCAATCGCAGTCCCGGCGAGAACAACACATTCGCCTCAGTTTCAAAGATGGAGTTTGGAATTTCAGCAGTCGTTTGGCACCGCCACATCGGTTGGCATCGGCTACTATGGCCATCATGGCATTCGCGAGTTGGCGCAAAACCCAAATGCAAATGCATACGGCTTCGGCTCACTGCCTGCCGGGCAGTGCACTAGCCCACCAGTTCCCCCTTGTAGCGACCCCCGATTCTCAGGGGTTACGGAGGTCAATACAAGTGCCGTATCCAACTACAACGGCATGGTCATTTCGTTCAAGCATCAATTTTCAGGTTGGACGCAAGGCATGTTCCAGGCGAACTACACTTATGGCCATGCGCTCGACGAAATTTCAAATGGTGGCATCATCCTCTTTACAGGGGTTACTATCCTGTCTGCACAGAATCCGAGTAATCTCCGTGGCAACTACGGCCCGGCCGACTATGACGTACGGCACTCCTTCAACGCGAATTACGTGTGGGAGGTCCCGGTGAAGGCGGTCCTGCGCGGGCACGGGTCAGATTATCTTGTGAAGGGATGGCAGGTGTCAGGAACGATCTTTGCCCGCACTGGATTTCCCTACACCGTCATTGACCCGCTGGAATCGGGCAATTTAGCGCCTCAAAATTATTTCGGAACGATCTACGCCGTACCGGTCGGTGCTCTTAATTCAGGGACGTCCTGCGGGAAGGGCGCGGCCATCCCACTTGCTCCGAATCCTTGCCAGCCGCCGCAAACTTTGGCGAACGGGAATTTCAACCCGGACACGCATTTCGTGCAGGCGGGTTGCGAAACAGGATTCAACGTTGGAAATCTGCCTGGATCTTCAAGTTTCTGTGGCGGTCCCGCTGTGTCTTTCGCCCAGGGACGCAATCGCTTTCGCGGACCAAACTACTTCAACACCGACTTCGCCATCATGAAGAGCACCAGGATTCCGGGCTGGGAGAAGGGAGTACTCGGAATCGGTTTCCAATTCTTCAACCTTTTCAACCACCCGAACTTTGGCATACCGGATCCAGGTATTTCAGATCCAGGATTTGGACGAATTTTCTACCTGGCTCAGCCCCCCACCGGCGTCTTGGGGAGTGGCTTTGGAGGCGACGTTGCTCCAAGGATGATTCAATTGAAAGCCCAACTCCAGTTCTGAACCGCGACGGCAATCCTTCATGCGCAGTGATCGCACAGATGCTCGCGTCCATTCTGCTTTCAGAAATTTTCCATCATCCACATGTTGCCATTTGTGGTCCAGCCATGAAATGCCAAGTGGCGCCCATCGGGAGACGGATGTGCTTCTGTTTCCGCCGAACCTCCGGTATCCTCCCACAGGGCATGCGCATTGCCCTGAAGATCCACACGCAAGAGTTCTTTTCCGTTCCGGACGCCGGCCGTAACAAACAAGCCCTTTCCGTCGGCGGCCCAATTTAAGGACTCCAGATTACTCCAACCCTTTACCTGGACCTCCTGCAGCACTTGCCCGCCTAAAGAGAGAATGTAGATCGGGCCTGCCAGGGTTCGAGTTGCGGCAACACGGGTGCCATCCGGAGACAGATCCAAAGACCAATTATTGTCATTCGCAACCAGAGCAAACCTAAACAGCTCAACACCGCGTCCTTTTAGGGGATCGAAAGAAGTGACAATCAATTGCTTGCCATCGTCGGTTGGCTCACCGATTACGCACAGATCGGAGGGAGACCTCGCACAACTCAACAAGCTGAACGTGTGGGCGATGAATAATCGCTGCGATGGTCCGCCCGTGATGGAGACCAGCATGACTGGTTCCGGTGCGCTTGTTGGCGTCGCTCCATTTTCTCCGAGTCCAAGATAGACAATATTCTTGCCGTCCGGAGTCACACGAGGGTCTCGGCCGTAACCTTCGGTCACGACGGCTTCTGCAATGTCCTGGTCCTGGGATTGTTTATAAATCCCAAAATGACCGGATCGATTGGAAACGAAAATGATGGCCTTGCTGTCAGGTGTCCATCCGACGGCACCTTCCGAGCTCTCACTCAAAGGAAAATGCCTTGGCCTGAGAATGTGCGTTCCGCCCTCGGCCAAATCAGCCAAGAACGAAGTTTGTTTTCCGGACGATTTCAGGAAAGCGAGCTTCTTGCCGTCCGACGTTTCGCTCATGCCACTCATGCAGAACCCAGCCCAATTCGTGAGTCGTCTAGGTTTTTCGACGGCTTCGCCCGCGCGCACATCGAGCCGCATTTCCCAGAAGTTGCAAGCGCTGCCAAAAAAAGACTCCGGCTCCTCCCGCGAATAGAGGAGTCGTCCATCGGTCAACCAAATAACATCAACTACCTTCTTCATGTCCCCCGGGCCAAATAGGGTGGTGGGAGGCCCGTTCATCAGATTGCGGTTCAGAAGAGTGTCCCCGGACTGGTCGGTCTTGACGTAAAGGACTCGTTTTCCATCCGGCGACCAATTGAGCCCACCAATGGAGCTCTCCTCATCAGTGTCGAAAAGCTTTCGCGTCTGCTCACCACCCGACCCCATCAGCCAGATTTCACGTTCGCCCAGCTTGCCCTTGTTTGTTCCAAAAGAGATTAAAGAGCCGTCAGGGGAAACGGACCAGGCAACCGCATTGTCGCGAAGCTTGTGCGGCGGTCCACCCAGGACAGAGACCAGCCAGATACTGCTGGTCTGCGATGACCAAGCATTCTGGTTTTCGCCCGCCGGATGGGCGTTAGCAACAAACCGGGTGCTATCGGGAAACCACCTCCCGGCAACCTCCCAGTCCACTTCCTGGCCATTAAGGGCATTCGGCTGAGGGACGATGCGTGTCTCACCTGTCGCGACGAGTTGGATGCGGATCCCCTTCGCGTCACTGTATGCCAGGTACTTGCCATCGGGAGAAATTGCCCCGGTCAGGACACGATTCTCAAACGAATTGTTTGTAAGCTGCCGCAACTTCAGCTCAGGGGGAGATTGCACGGAACGCGGACGGACTCTGCCAAACCAAAAAATTGCGCTTGCGATCGATACTGCGGCGACGACTCCCCCTGCCATCACCCACTTAGGGGCGCGACGCTTTGGCTGCAACGCCCGGTCCAGCGCCTCTAGGTCCGTGCGCAGTTCCAGCGCGGACTGATAGCGCGCTTCGCGATCTTTCTCGAGCGCCCTGTCGATGATTTTTTCGAGCTTCGCAGGAAGATCAGGATTGAGGTCCCGCGCTGGAGTAGGCACCTGCGCGAGGATGGCTTCCTGAAGCTTAGGCCCGGTGGCGCCAGCGAAAGCGCGTTTCCCCGTCGCCATTTCATAGAGCACTAAACCAAAGGAAAACAGATCCGTCCGAGCGTCCAACTTCTCACCGCGGGCCTGCTCCGGTGACATGTAACCTGCCGTCCCCATCGTCGCTCCGGTTCGACTGAGGAACCGATCGGAAGTTGTGAGTGGTGCAGGTTCGAGAGATATTCCATGATGGCCGTCGTCGGGCTGCCCCCCCCAGCTACCTTCGGCGTCCGTCGCAACCGGAACAAGTTTGGCGAGACCAAAATCCAAGATTTTGGCTTGCCCCTGCTTCGTAATGAAAATATTTGACGGCTTAATGTCTCTATGAACGATGCCCTGGCGATGCGCCGCGTCCAGCGCCTCGCTAATTTGAATGGTCAGGTCGAGCAATTTCTCGATTTCCAAATGGGATTTCACCGGCGCTGATCGAGAGATAACCTCCCGCAGCGTCTCACCTTCCAATAGTTCCATTACGATGAATGGATTTTGTTCATGTTCTTCGACTTCATGAACGATGCAAATGTTGGGATGACTCAGTGCCGATGCCGCACGCGCTTCGCGCTCAAACCGATGGAGTGCGGCAGGATCGCCCACCAGTTCTTCAGGCAAGAACTTCAGGGCCACTTGGCGACCTAGCTTCAGATCTTCGGCCTTGTACACCACACCCATCCCTCCGCCGCCGATGGCTTCCAGCACTCGGTAATGGGACACCTTTTTCCCGATTAGGTTTCGATCGGAGGGAGTATGTGCTTCTGGCCCGGCCTCGACATTTGCGGGCTCTGCGGACTGTCGAGGCCTCTCCACCCATTCCACCCTGCCTTTCCAGCGATAGCCCCGCCGGGCAAGAGTTTCGATGTAACGGGGTTCCTCGGCGGAATCGCCTAGGATCTGCCGCAACCTGTTTATGGCTGCGCTGATGCTGTGCTCGAATTCGACAATGGTGCCGTTCGGCCAGAGTGCCGCTTGAATCTCCTCCCGCGTCACGAGGTCCCCGGAGTGTTCGAGTAACATGGAGAGGATTCGGAATGGCTGCTCGGCAAGACCGATTGGCTTGTCTCCCTCGCGGCAGAGTTCCCCTGCACGAAGGTCAAGCTCGAAGCCTTCGAAAAGGGCTACTCGGCGTGAACTCTCAACTCTTCCCAAAAACCACCTCAGGATTTCCAGCATTCTACCATGCCGCCAAACCCCTCAACGCGCGTACCGGAGCAGTTAACGGCTGCTTGATTTCTGAATAATGTATAGCTCTGTCAAATCTTCGGCTTTTGTAAGTCTCTGGTGATAAACCAGATCTGCCTGTGACCTTGGAATGACCTCGTTTTGACCCTCCTTGCATTGCGGGAGATTCCCAGTCTACGCAAACTGGCCGCCAGACATAGCGGGGAGCAACTCGAAGCGCTCATTTGAGGTAACAAGAGGCAAACGGCACCCAGACGGGACCGTGATCGCGCCGATGAGCAACGAGCGCAACCCTGGAGGAACGCCATGAGAAAATTACTCTCAGTACCAATTTTTCTTTGCGGACTGTGTTTTCTCACTGGCTGCGGAAGCACGGGGAATTCTGCCCCACCGCCGCCCGCAGTCGCAACGCACTTCTCCGTGACCGGCACAACACCCCAGGTCATCGGCACGTCCTTCAACATCACCGTGTCGGCCTTGGACGCCTCGAACAATGTGGTCACCGCGTATGCCGGAATGGTGCATTTCTCGAGCTCCGACCCACTGGCCGTGCTGCCGAACGATTCCCCACTGGCCAATGGTACCGGCACGTTTCCTGTAACACTGAAAACCGCGCCTGCCGCAACTGTCACGGTGACTGACACCACCAAAGGTTCGATCAGCGGCACCTCGAATTCGATTCAAGTCAGCGCGCCCGCAGCTGCGCGCTTCTCCGTTTCCACGGTTTCCTCTGCCAGTTCTGGCACACCGTTCAACTTCACTGTGACTGCGCTCGATGCTTCAAATAATACTGTCGCCACTTACGCTGGAACGGTGCACTTCACGAGCACCGACGGCCAGGCAGTGCTGCCTGCCAACGCAACGCTAACAAGCGGGACGGGGACCTTCTCAGCCACACTGAAGACCGTCGGCAGCCAAACGATTAAGGCGAACGACACGGTTACGGTTTCTATCACCGGCAGCTCGAACAGTATCTCTGTCAGTCCGACTGCGAGAGCTACACACTTCTCGGTTACGGCTCCAGCTTCCGTCACTGCCGGGACCGCCTTCAATTTCACCGTGACGGCGCTCGACGCTTCGAACAATACGGTAATCACTTACGCTGGTACGATTCACTTCACGAGCACCGACGGCCAGGCGGCGCTTCCAGCCAACTCGACGCTGACAAACGGGACCGCGACCTTCTCTGCCACACCCAAAACGATTGGCGCCCAGACCATCACCGCGACCGACACAGCCACGGGTTCGATCATCGGGACCTCGAACACCATTAACGTCTCCGCGCCGGGCACCCTCACGACAACTTCTGGCGCGCCGCCGAATGGGACTGTCGGCCAAACCTATGGAGGAACGTTCAGCATCTTAGAAAATCACTGTTTGGCGACTTTTTCAGGGTGGCGCCTGGACGCGACAGGAGGTACAAGCGGCTACCATTGGAGTTGGTTGGCCGCGCCGGGGTCATCACTGCCTCCGGGCTTGGCGGTCGGGGTTGAGACCTATACCTGTGGTGGCAGCACTCGGTGCTGCGTGACAGTATCGTCGCCCCCTCTTATCCACGGAACGCCCACCGCGGCTGGAACCTACCACGTGATTGTGACGGTAACTGATTCAGGATCACCGGCAGCGCAGGCGAGCGCCAACTACACTATTGTTATCAGCAATCCCTCATCTGCCGGTGCGAGCAAGGTAGCTGCGCACTCGTCTCCGGAGCAGCACGTTCGATACAAGGCCATCGACGTGGGCACACTCGGCGGGCCTAACAGTAATACCGCCCTACCATTCTTCGACGGTCTCGTGGTGCCGTCTCTCAGCCAAACAGGTATATTCGCCGGGCAAGCGGAGACTTCAACTCCCGACCCATTCGCGCCAAACTGCATCAATCCCGACTGCTTTGTTACAAATGCGATCAAAACGAAGGGCGATGTTACAACCGATCTTGGTGCCTTGCCTGGGCCAGCGGGTTTGAGCTCGGCAACGACATGGATCGGCGGAAACGGGCTCATCGCTGGTATCTCGTTAAACGGAGTCATTGATCCGTTCACGAGCACGCCAGCGACGCACGGAGTGGTCTGGAAGCACGATAAAATCACCGACCTGGGAGTCTTAGAAGGCGGTTACGAAAGTGTAGCCATCGCGATCAACAGTTCTGGAGACGTCGCGGGATTTGCAAACAATGCCATCCCAGATCTCAATTCCTTGGCTGGCTTGGGATCACAAACACGTGCAGTCGTGTGGCGGAAGGGCGTGATTCACGATTTGGGCACTCTCGGTGGGACCGATGCCGTGGCGCTCTACGTGAACGACCTCGCGCAAATCGTGGGGGAGTCCTACATGGCCAGCTCTGTTCCACCACCAAGTCTCTCCTGTGGTGATTCACCTTTAACCCAGCACGGGTTCTTCTGGGAGAATGGGAAAATGACGGATCTTGACACGCTCGGGGGAAGCTGCACATTTGCCTACGCTCTCAACAATCGAGGGCAGGTCGTTGGGCAATCCACGCTTGCGGGGGATAATACGTCGCATCCCTTCCTCTGGCAGAAGGGAACGATGAAAGATCTCGGAGCGTTGGGCGGCAATTATGGTTACGCCGGCTGGCTGAACGACGCCGGCGAAGTCGTTGGCGCCGCCTCGAATCAAGGGGAACAAGCACTGCTCGCTTTTCTCTGGAAAAATGGGGCGATGTCAAACCTTGCAACTCTGAACGGGGATTCGTGCAGCGTCGCGGATGCCATCAATTCCAACGGACAAGTGGTCGGCGGTTCGGGAGTCCTTGCACCGTTTTTTCCTGCGTGTACCGATGCGGTTGAACACGCGGTCCTTTGGGAAAACGGTCAAGCTCTCGATCTGAATTTGCTGGTGACCTCCGCATCCGACCTCACTCTGAACGAAGCGACTTCCCTTAACGATGCTGGCGAGATCAGCGGTTTCGGAACCCTTGGCAATGGTGATACGCGTGCGTTCGTGTTGATCCCATGCGACCCGAATCACCCGAACGTTGACGGGTGTGATTACGAACCCGTTGAAGCGGTCCCTGGTCTTCAAGTTCGGCCAGCGCAAGTAACGCAGGCGTCCGGAGCGAGCCCAGCCGAGTTGTCTCTTCCCAAAATGCTGACTCGGTTCCGGTCCTTACCGGGGGGCCGCAATCTCCGCTCCCCAGCACCGACAGCTATGTTGAACGATGGTGGCGAGTTGGATGCTCTCAATTCAGCCTCGGCGGCCAACATCGAACCGGCCCCAACAAATCTGACGTCGTTTGCATTCAAAAGAGGGCTCTATGACGCTGTCGAACTCAGTTGGACAGATCATTCGATCGACGCTGATAGCTACCACATCGAGCGTTGTACCGGATCAAGTTGCACAAACTTCAGCGAGATTGCAGTTACCGGCGGGAGTGCCACGCGCTACATCGATGCCATGTGGCCTATGCACCTGACATTTCGATACCGCGTCCGCGCCCACGGCCCGAGCGGATATTCAGGCTATTCCAACATCAGGACCCAGACAACGCCGTAGAGATAACGTCGGCTGGAATCGTGGCCGCGAATAAAGAATGTGGTCTTGAGGAGGCGTCATGAAAATGGGAATTACCGACAAGACATACAAAACACCACCCACGTACACGGCCTCTTCTTCGTTATGGTGAAAATTCGAGGGACTCTATGCATGCGGAGGCACATGTGCGTACATCTTGCCACCACCAAATATTTTTCTAACTCATTTGTTTTCAAAAACAAGATTGAAAAGGAAGGACTTCCAAGCGACGGCCCGGCTGGCTTGGGCGCAGGAGGTCCCGAGTTCAACTCTCGGCGCCCCGACCAATTTGCCTTTTTTTGCTTCCTATCGCTTGGCGATGCTTGCTTTGTGGTTGTTGCCCCATTGAATTTCTCGCAGCCGGGAGGTCTGGATTCGCGAGTTGTTTGATTCCAAAGAGTTCGACGCATGACAAATTTGCAAAAATACGCGGAGGCAGGAGTGCTATTCAGAAATCATTGAACGGACGCAAGTTAATCGCCCGCGATCTGGCAGATATGGGGAAAAGTCAGGGGACGCGGCGGAGAATGCTTCCGTCGGTCACGAATCTCATCGACTTTCTGTTGATCCGTGTCCGTGCTTGGCTCCAGGAAACGAGTATTCAGAGGTAGCATAGTCCAGCGGATGGGCAGGCCAGCCAGTCACGCAAAATCCGAAGCCATTAACCTTTATTGACTGCTCGCACGTCTGGCAAGCGCTGTACCTGAGCAATAAAATTTGCGAGCAAGGTAGAGGTATTATCCCTTCTCCACGCGAGAGCCAGCGGCAAAGGCATATTCAAATCGACCACGGGCAAGATGACAACGGTTTCAGGGGACCGCCAGCGTGCGGTTCCGATGACCCATCCCACGCCCAAACCGGTGGACACGAGGCTTAGGATTGTTGCCTCGTTCAGTCCCTCCTGAACGATACGGGGAGACTTCAAACCACCACGATAACATTGGTGCAGCAGGCGGTCGTGGAAAGCCGGGTTTGCCCACCTTGGGAACCAGACAAACGGTACATCCGTGAGGTCTCGAAGGCGGAGTTTCTTGAGCTTTGTGAGAGCATGTCTTTTGGGCGCGGCCAGCTCGACATGCTGTATGGCGACGCGAAGCTGGTCCAATTCCGGATCGGATTTTGGCATGAAATTGACGAACCCTGCATCCAAACGACCGGATCTTATACCTTCCAACTGTTCCAAACTCGCCGCTGGTTGAAGTTGCAGTTCGGAATCGGGCTGCTGCTCACGGAATCGCCGGAAGGAATCCGGAACAACGCCGCGCCAGGACGCGTTCTCGGCGAACCCGACGCGCAGCGTCCCAGAAATACCGCGAGCCGCGCGGCCGGCACGCGCAGCCGCTTCGTTTACATCTTGAAGGATACGCCTCGCGTCGTGCAGGAATAGTTTGCCGGCCGCACTCAACTTCACGCCGCGCGGGAGGCGTTCGAAAAGTTTGAAGCCAACTTCCGCCTCCAAATCCTGAATCTGGCGGGATAGGGCCGGCTGAGCGACGCGCAACCTGCTCGCCGCACGCCCGTAATGCTGTTCCTCACCGACCGCCACGAAATATCTCAGATGCCGCAATTCCATTCTGATACTTTATCGCGATTAGTCTGATAGGAAAGATGTTTTGGACATACTAGTTAATCCTTGCCAGATTCGCGGGGGTGAAACGAGGAGCTAAGGACCCAAAGGCCAAACCGATTCCGGAAAACTGGCCAACCTCGAAGCGGCAAAGCGCCAAGCCATGGTTCCTATCGCGGCTGCTTGGAAGAGTAGGTTGGTTCGAGGGCGACTGCAAGGAGGCAGTAATGAAGGCACTTGTAGTTAACGCACTCGGTCGCTGGTTCAATTTCGAGGACGTGGACATCGCCGCCCCGATTGGGCGCGAAGTTCTGGTCGATGTACAAGCTTCTGGGCTGTGTCACACCGACCTGCAGCCCGCGCGGCGGGTGGCCTCACAAATACGGGCAGGGCGCGTGGTGATTAACGCCATGACCGATGATCCACAGGCACCCTGGGGAGGATTCAAATACTCCGGGGTTGGACGCGAATTTGGCAGGTACGGGATCGACGCGTTTCTCGAAACCCGGGCCATTCTTGAATCCTAAGGAGACCAGCTCGTGAGCAAACACGTTAGTATCTCTGCCAGCGAAGCTGCGGATCGCCTCGCTATCCGCGAACTCATCGAGGCCTATGCGCACTGCGCCGATCGTCGCGATGCGAAAGGTCAGATGGCACTCTTTACCGCAGACACCCACTTCGTGGTGTACATGAACGCGAAGGATCCGACGCCATCACAGGAACTCCACTCGCGAGAGGCGCTCGCTCCGGTCTTCGCGGACCTGAACAAGTACACCGCCACCATGCACTTCGTCGGACAGAGCACGATACTCACTCTGACCAGCAACGGAGCCACGGGAGAGGCCTACACCTTGGCCCATCACATCACGACCGACGGCGGAAAGCGACGGCTGATGATTGCGGCTCTCCGGTACTCGGACACGTTCGTGAAGATGGACGGCGCGTGGCTATTTGCGGAGCGCCTGCTCTACGTCGACTGGATGGAGGAGCGCGCACTGTGAAGACAACGACTAACATGATTTCTCCACTGAGCGCTTTTGCAGCACCTCGGGCCCGTGCATGAACGTTCCAGCGGCAGGCCAAAAGCGCATTGTAATCGTAGGCGCGACAGGAATGGTTGGCGGATACGCCCTTCGCTACGCGATCGAGAACTCCGCTGTCGGAAGTGTGACTGCGATCGTCCGCCGGAAGCTCGGAATTTTGCATCCAAAGCTGCAAGAGGTTCTGCATCGTGACTTCGCCGACTGCTCCTCACTCTTGCCGGCGCTTTCAGGTCAGGACGCAGCGGTCTTTTGCTTGGGCGCGTATACCGGAGTGGTGTCGGACGCGGAACTCCGTACGACAACCGTGGACTACACGATCGAGTTCGCGCGAGTTCTCAACGCCAGCAGTCCCGACGCGGCGTTCTCATTCTTGAGTGGGAGTGGCGCCGACCCGACGGGACGAAGTCGGATACCCTTCGCACGCTACAAAGGAGAGGCCGAAAATGCAATCATCGCGGCCGGGTTTCCGAGTGTTTACCTCTTCCGGCCCGCGTACATCTACCCCGTGGAGCCGCGGAAGGAACCGAATTTCACCTATCGCCTTTTGCGTGCCATCTACCCCGCGTTTCAGTTGCTGTTTCCGAACCAGGTGATTCGTGCCGACGACCTGGCACGCGCCATGGTGGACGTCGCCGTCCAAGGAACCGACGGCGGAAGCCGGATTTTCGAGAACCGTGATATCCGAGCCATGGTCAAACGGATTCATCCCTCCACCGGGTGACCCAGCGTTTCGGTCGCTGGAACAGAGTGAATTGAGAGGCAGAGGATCTATGAACCTAAATGGGCTTGCAGAGAGAGAGAACTGGTCGCGCATCGACAGTGGGCGGGATCTCACGAAAGTTAGAACTCGCAAGTTATCGTTCGCCGTTCTATGGGTGGTTGTGTTTTGCATTTTCCCCTCGGCAAACCGTGCCCAAGTTCCGGTGTACGAAGTCACGCCCGTCGAAAGCACGATTAAGTTTGGTGTCGACTCCTCCGTACCTATTAAAGGCACTTTCGATAAATGGAACGCAAGCATGAAGTTTTCGTCCGCGGACGTGAGGAGCGGCGTTTTAGAGATCGAGATTCAAGCGGACAGCGTGAATACAGGTAGTGGTCTGAAAAACAACAAATTGAAGAGCAAGGATTTCTTTAACGTGAAAGACTCTCCCACCATTACCTTCAAATCCACGAAAGTCGTTCAGACGGGTCCAAACACATTCGATCTGGAAGGAGACTTTACGATTCGCGGGGTCACGAAAACCGAAAAACTCACGCTCACATCTACGGGCAAAGGATCAACCTCGGGAAGCATCGACGGCACTATGGCTTTCGATCGCAAGGACTACGGCATGAACAAAGGCATTCCCTTCATCAAGATCGCCAACCGTGTCGAAGTAAATGTCAGCCTGAAATGGAAATGGATCGGCGGACCGCCGCTGGTTTTCCAACAATAGTTCGAAATTCGACAAAACGGGAAGCGCTAAACCTCGGTGAGCTGTCACTCCGATGCACAGCCTGAAGAGCGCGGGCCTGGGAATGAATGCAGCGGCGCTACTTCCTCCATGAGGTTCTGAAAGGAACCGGCCTGGCCAAGGGCGATCTGCTCGGGATAGCCTGTGCGGGTGGTTCCCGGGCCGGTGGGAATCCCGGCCGAATAGTGGCCGAGGCGGCCGATTTTCTCCTCCAGCGCCGGCCGGCCGCGCGGCGCGTCCACGCGACGCGCGATCACTCGCCAACGCCCGCGGAGACTGGATCGCAGAGCAGACGCGACGAGAGCGCATTTCAACCTCCTACCAAAACACCACGTACAATGCCGCCAGGGCGCCGCATACGATCAGCGTGCCCGCTAAGAATCCATTCGATACTTTAAACATGGAGGCATCCACGGCCAACGAGGTTCCAGAGGAACTTTCGCCACCCGGGGCGGCGGGCCTTTTGCCGAGGAGGCTGATGATCACCATCCCGACCACGCAGAAAATAAAGACGATCTCCATCCGATCCAAAAAAGGGATCTCGTAAACACCCGTGTCATTCGCCTTGGCAAAGCCGCTGGAGGCGAGTCCGGAAAGGTTTACGAAATTTGGAACAAATTTAAGCAAACAGGAGCATGCGAATCCACCGATGGTGGCAAAAAGCGCCGAGTTTGAAGTCGTCCGTTTCCAGAAAAAGCCCAGAATGAACATCGCGAAAATTCCGGGGCTCACAAAACCTGTGTATTCCTGGATGTATTGAAATCCGCCTTTCGCACCGATGCCCATCCTCGGAGCGAGGAATACGGCGGCAGCCATTGCGACGACGATCGCGAATTTGCCTATCCAGACAATTTTCTTCTCGTCGACGCCCGGGTGCAGATACCGCTTGTAGATATCGAGCGTGAAGATAGTGGAAATGCTGTTGGCTTTTCCGGCCAGGGAGGCGACCACCGCTGCGGTGAGCGCGGCGAACGCCAGGCCTTTTAGACCGGTGGGCAGCAGGTTCAGCAATACCGGATAGGCCTGGTCGGGTTGTACCTGGCCACCCAGCAGCAACTCAGTTTGAAAGCTTCCCTGCTGATGCAACACAAAAGCGGCGATGCCCGGCAGCACAACGATCACGGGCATTAGCAATTTCAGGAAGGAGGCGAAGAGGAGACCGGCGCGCGCCGTGGGAAGGCTGGCCCCGAGCGCGCGCTGGGTGATGTATTGATTGCAGCCCCAGTAGCTCAGATGCGAGATCCACATTCCCCCGATCAAAACCGTCAATCCCGGCAGATCCAAGTAATTGGGATTGTCCCTTTTCAGGATCATGTGAAAATGATCGCCCGCGTGCACTCTCAATAGGTTGAATCCGTTCAAAACTCCGGTTGTGCCGAATTTTTCCGAAACCAAATTCAGAGCGAGGTAGGTCGTCACCAAGCCGCCGAGCGCGAGAAAGAACACCTGAATTACATCGGTGTAACCGATGACCTTCATTCCACCGAGGGTGATGATCACGGCAAAAATCGCCAGCGCATACATGCAAACTCCAGGATCGATTCCGGAGATCCCGTGGACCGCGAGCCCGCCGAGGTAAAGAATGGAGGTGAGGTTCACCACCACGTAGAGCAACAACCAAAAGACGGCCATGATCATCGCCACCGTGCCGTTGTAGCGCTGCCGCAAAAACTGCGGCATGGTGTAGATCTTATTTTTCAGATACACGGGCATGAAGAAAACGGCCACGATGAGGAGCGTGGCCGCCGCGAGCCATTCGTAGGTTGCGATGCCTAAACCCATCTTGAAACCGGAACCGCTCATGCCAATCATCTGTTCGGCGGAGATGTTTGAAGCGATGAGGGAGGCGCCGATGGCCCACCAAGTCAGGGCGCCCTCGGCTAGAAAATAGTCCGTCGAGGAAACCGCGGCGGCCTTTTTTTTCGTGTAGATCCAATACCCGTAGCAGGCGACGGTTAGGAAATAGATGAGAAAGACGACGTAATCAGGGAAGTGGAGTGTATTCATGGGCTAAAGTGGGTCGCTCCTTATTTCGGTGGTTGAACATGGAATAAGACGGCTGGTGGATCAACAGCTGCATACAGTGGGACTTGAGTGTGTCAGGAACCTGAGTCGTGCGAGCGGGAGAATTGGAGGAAATACCGACATAGAGTGCCTTGTCCTGACGGTCGCAGCGGCGATAGAGCATAGAATCGTAGGGCGAAGGCGACAGAGTGTAGCAAACGGGAAAGGCCATGTCTTTAATCCAATGTTGCGAGAATAGCGTTGACGCCAATTTCGGCGATTTCAAGGTCTTCCACGCCCGTAAGTCCACTGACCGCGACCGAGCCAACACATTGCTCTCGATAAAAAACGGGGGCCCCACCGTCCCAGCCGAGATAACGGACATCGCCGTGAAAATGAACGTCCCAACCCTCAGCGAGTGCGGCGCGCCCCAAAGCGCCGCTGGGCTGACGGAGGCGCGATGATGTGAATACCTTATTGGCTGCTATTCCTGCGGACGGCAGCAAGGCGCCATCCATACGCAGAAGCGCGATCAACTCGCCATGCTTGTCACCGACGGCGATGGAGCCCACTTTTTTTCGCCGCTTAAGTTCGGCAGCGCAGGCGTCAATAGCGAGACGTGCTTCTGCCTCACCAAGTTCGAGATGTGATTGCATTTTACGTTGCCCCCGCACCGATGATCGTTCCAAGATTGTTTACCAAAACGCACCAGCAACATCGTTGGGCTCGCCACAGCGGCCTGCTGAGATCCGCTCGAGAATCGGACTGCTGCGCACAGGATCGTTCTCCAATGCAGTTGTATTGTCGATTGCCATAGGACCCGGCGCAGTTGCGTTGATGTTAGTTCTTTTTGATATTTGAATCATTTCCACACCACCCGCCGATGCCTCAAAACCCGTCCGCGATTTCACCAAGTTCAAATCCAGCGCGACCGATCTTGCGATATTTCATTTGCCGTTCCTATAGAAAGATTCGTGAGAGGTTGATTTGTAAACGCTGATGCGCCAACGTGTGCTGCTCGCGCGTGCACCTCCGGTACGGACTTGCAGACCAGGGTCGTTCGCAACCTGCGGGAATCGCACGACTCGCAATAAGTCGCGATTTGCGAGTTCGCCGAGAACGCGCTGGGGCTTCTTCGCTGACATAGAGTGGCGATGCCATTCAGCGTGCGAGACGTCGCGAGGACAGGTGCGCAAATGAATTGTCAATGACTGGCTACTTTGCAATGACGAAATCTGCACTCTCGCCCTCCGCGGAACTGGGGCCGATCCACACGGTGGCTTGTGCCGGCTCCACTAGGTTTTGCATATCGATGTTCCAGAATGCCAGTTCATCGCGTCCTAGGGTGAATTCGACTCGCTGTGATTGGCCTGGAGAGAGAGAAAGTCTTCGAAATCCTTCCAGTTGTCTTACGGGAAGAGCAACGCTGGTTCCCCGAAGACGGACGTAGAGTTCTACAATTTCGTCGCCAGCCCGCAATCCAGCATTCCTTACCGTGGCGGACACATGCAGTGGTTGTCCGGTCTTCTCGTTGAGCGCGCTTGCACTCAACTCGGATGTGCTCAGTTCCAGAGGAGAGTAACTAAATTGGGTATAACTGAGTCCGTAACCAAACGGAAAGAGCGCCGCGTTCTCTTGGTCCACGTAGCGCGAATGGTATTTTTCGTGGTTGTTGGCCGGCGGACGAGTGAGATCAACACCGTCAGCAGGACGGCCGGTATTTAAAGCATCATAGTAGAGGGGTTCTTGGCCCACGCTGCGAGGCATCGAAACGGTAAGCTTCCCGCTCGGACTCACATCGCCAAAAAGTGTTCGTACGAGCGCCGGCCCCGCTTGCGCTCCCGGAAACCAAGCTTGCAAAATCGCCGGCACGTGACTCGCGGCCCAGTTGAGGGCTAGTGGCCGGCCACTGAAAACAATCAAGACCACGGGTTTCCCCGCCGCGGCCACTGCTTCCAGAAGCTGTTGCTGGTTTCCTGGCAGACCGAGATGGGCCCGGGAAGCTGCCTCGGCGGTCATCCACAAGGAGTCTTCTCCAAGAGCCATCAAGACAACGTCAGCCTGCTTGGCCGCCGCAACGGCCGCTGCAAAGCCGCTATCTTCGGCAGTCAGAATCTCCGTGCCCTTGGCGTAGAGTACTCGCCCGCTCGACTGCTGCACGCGCGAGGTCAGGGCTGCCCGCAACGTCACTACGTCCCCTGCATTGCCCTTTGCACGCCACGGGCCCAGCATATCGGAGGCACTATCGGCTAGAGGGCCGATGAGGGCGATGGTGTGGACGTCAGAACCAAATGGGAGAGGCGGCTTCCCTCCCGCATTACCGTTCTTCAGAAGCACAAAGGAACGTTCCGCAACGGTGCGGGCTAACTCCACGTTAGCAGGATCGAGCTGAGGGCTGCCGCCGCTGGGCGGTTCGGGAATATAGGGATGATCGAATAATCCGAGCGCGAATTTTATACGGAGCATGTGACCCACGGCTTGATCCAAAGCGGCTTCCGGCACGTCTCCTGATCGCACCAGTTCCGCCAAATAGCGGGAATACTCGTTGCCTTCAAGATCCACGTCGAGGCCCGCGAGAATCGCTTTGCGCGCCGCTGTTTTGCCGTCCACTGCAATACCGTGGGCGATCGTTTCCCGCACCGATCCATAGTCGCTGATCACCACTCCCTTAAATCCCCACTCTTGGCGAAGGATGTGCGTCAGCGTAAACGAGTTGGAAGTAGCGGGCACGCCGTTTAGGGTATTAAAGGCGCTCATGACCGACCCGCCGCCAGCTTCCACTGCGGCGTGGAAAGGTGGTAGATAGACTTGACGCAACATGCGTTCGGACATGTCTACCGAGTTGTAGTCTCGCCCCGCTTCGGCGGCCCCATAGCCAACGAAATGCTTCATACAGGCCACCATGGATTCTGGATCGTCCAGGCGAGCGCCTTGATATCCGTGGACGTAAGCAACGGCCATGGCGGAGCCCAAGTATCGATCCTCTCCGGCACCTTCCACAATGCGTCCCCAGCGGGCATCACGCGCGATATCAACCATGGGCGAATATGTCCAGCGGATGCCCTCTTTGGTAGCTTCCTTGGCAGCGATGCGCGAAGCCGTTTCCACCAGCGCGGGATCCCAGGTCGAGGCCATGGCCAGTGGCACAGGGAAAATGGTGCGGTATCCGTGAATTACGTCCAAGGCGAAGACGAGTGGAATGTGCAGCCGGGAGTGTTCGACGGCCAGCTTTTGCAAGGAATTGGTCTCGGCCGCTCCCGTGATGTTCTCGAAGGAGCCCACTCGGCCCTGCTCGGCCTGTTCGCGATAGTCGGCATGGGGCGAACCAGGTCCTGTGGAACTATCGGCGAAGTGAACGGTTTGGCCGATTTTTTCTTCCAGTGTCATTTGGCCGAGCAATCGGCTGACGCGTTGCTCGATTGCGGCATCGTCCAGTGGTGGCGCAAGCCCTTGCGCTCGGAGAAAGCAAAGGGGCCACGCGGAAGCAACAGTCAGAAGCAAAAAGCGAACCGAACACATTTTGGCAGCCATAAGTCTGAGCCCTCTCCTCATCTGTCCGCCTCTGTCAGGCAGACGCTGCGACACTGCAAGCTATCATGGGAATCTCATCCCCTCGGCTGTACCGCAGTGGCTCCAATAAGGATCTGCTCATCGATTCTCCAGAGACTTGAAGCCATCTCATAAATGGTGTGGCCGTCTCAGAATTGCCGTCTTTTCAAGGGTTTGGGGCTCCCCAAGACTATTTATGAGATGAGTTCGCGTCCCGATCAGGGCAGATGCTACTAACAAACCGATATTCTAGCAATACATTGAGTGATGCGAAGCGGTGGCAGTCACAGAACTAGCGTTTAGTTGTTAGGACAACTGGTCGCTGGGTGCTCGATGCGGAACGTGCGTGTGACGAACGAACTGTCCGTGAGCAATGCCGTCGCCGGAAAATGGGAATCCTGTACCATGGGCACCAGTCCCACGGGCTGCACTTTTCCGTCCTTGCTCACTCTGCATTCAAATACGACCGTGCCACTACTGTCGATAATGAGCATCTTGAAAGGCGGGATGCACTTGCGGGGTTCGCTTGGCCTGATAAGGCCCATCATTTCATCAGCCAGTCCTCCGGCAATGTTCTGATAGCTCACCGCCGTAATGGCTAGCTGGGATTTGTTCTTAATCGCTTCGCTGAGTCCGCTGCCGGTGTCCTTCATCTCTTAATTTCTCCTTCCGGTCTTGCTTTTTTCGCTACCCCATGTGACGCCATTTAGCGCTAACTGTACCTGCGTTGTCAAGCGAACAATACCGGTATTCTAAAGTCTCGTGCGATGGATAACCGGTATTCTTCGGCACCCTGGCGGGCATAGCTGTTCGCTACGCGGCAATGTTCAAATGGGGTAGAATGCTTACAATGAGACCGACCGGCCTGGTGCCGTTCTAAACGCGATTTTTCACAGTGCGTCAGGAGCGAAAGCCGATGAAAACCCAGAAGAAGAAGGGGGAGAACAAGGGGCACTCTCCCGTGACCTTGCAAATGATAGCCGAGCGAGTGGGCCTCACTAAGGGGACCTGCTCCGCTGTCCTGAACAAATCCGATGCATCCCGATCCGTTCCCCAGCACACTCAAGACCGAATCCTCTCGGCCGCTCGCGAGCTGAATTACCGGCCCAGCTTCTATGCCCGCAACTTGGGTGTAAAGCGCACCTACATGATCGGCGTAGTTATCCAGGAGATCGGTGATTTTTACAGTTCACCGATCATCAGCGGTATTGAACGATACCTCCGAGAGAAGAACTTCTTCTTTCTGACGGTTGCTCACCGCGACGATCCAAGGCTCCTTGAAACGTATTCGCACATTCTGCTGGACCGCGGCGTCGAAGGATTCATTACGGTGGACACCCTTATTGATCGTCCGTTGCCACTGCCGGCAATTACAATCCCCGGGCACCGCCGCGTCGAAGGTGTCACGAATATTGTGTTAGATCACCGCAAAGGAGCATGGTTGGCGCTGAATCATCTGATCGAGCTGGGTCACAAAGAAATTGCCTTCATGAAGGGAGCCGACGTCAGTCCAGATTCGGAGGACCGCTGGAAGGCCATCCGCGAAGTTGCGGAGGAACTCGGGATCCGCATGAAGGCGGAACTTATTGTTCAACTCGAAGGCCGCGATGCCACCCCCCAGCTGGGTTATCCCTTCGCCGTCCAGTTGCTGGCCCGTAGACGGCCGTTCACAGCGCTGTTTGCGTATAACGATATTTCCGCGATTGGTTCCATCCTCGCGCTCGAAGAAGCCGGGTTGCGAGTTCCTGAAGACATTTCTGTGGTGGGCTTCGACGATATAAGAGTTGCCGTCTATAACAATCCGAGTCTCACGACCGTGCACCAGCCCCTCCAAAAGATGGGGGAAATCGCGGCGCGCACTTTGTTGAACCGCATCGAAGGACATGAAGAGTGGGTGCCGGAAATCGTGGTCGAGCCCGAATTTGTCGTGCGGAATTCAACCGCCAGGGCGCTCTCTGTACCTTTGGCCCCTCGCAGCGCTGCATAGGATGCCCTGAGAAGCATTCCAATCGAAGTCAGACCTTAACGAATGTCGAACCACCGATAAACAAATGGCTCCCCGAAATCCGACCGTAGAAGTCCATTCCATTTCCCCAAGCGTGAGATGCCGTCCATGATTCTTCGAGAGCCGCGTAGGATGCGTGTACCATGGATTTGCGCCGCCCTTGGCGGCGTATTGTGCGCGAGCGGACTGTACTCTCCGGACCTGCTGCGGGCACAGATGCCTACGGCAGAGCGCCTCCTCTATCGCGGCTGGTGGCCAAGGCGCAGCATCAAGTCCGACGATACGTGCGTCGGACCAGCCGAGTGCGCCGCATGTCATCGGGAGAAGGTTGCGACCGAGAAAGACACACCCATGGCCGGGGCCGGCACGGCCATCATCCTGGGTGCCGAACCCGACCTTCTGGCGACGCATGACCGGCTGACTCTTTATTCCGGCAGCATCGGTTATCAGATCGTGATATCGGACGGCAGGGCCGTCTGCACTTTATACACTTGCGGACCACTACAGCCGTATTGCTCGCCAGGGTGCGCCTTATCCCGATTGAGAATAGGTTCCGAGTCTCTCTGGAGAGTATTCGCGAGGTTTCGGTCAGGGCCCGTTCACGCAAACCCGCAGTCTAACGACACCGCGGTTAGACTGAACTTGTATTTGACTCGTCTCTGAAGGTTATGCTACGGATATACCGAACCGGTATTCTAGCGCAATATCTAAGAGTTTGGAGATTGCGTATTCGGCGAAGGAAAAAACCGCGATGAACATTAGGATGGCTTCAGGTTTGTTCTGGCCATGGAGATGGGTTCTTACGATCGCCGTTTTGTTCTTGGCCGGGGCGGGTCAAGCCAACGCGCAAGTCTGTACTGGCGTTGCCACCAGCCCTACGGGGACGGTGAATTGGACACCGCAGTGGTGCCAGGAGTTTAACGGCGCCCAGGGCTCCCCCGACACCACGGTGTGGAATTTCGATCTCGGAAATAATAATGGTTGGGGCAACAATGAGGTGGAAGTCTATTGTGGGCCTCCGGGATATGCAGGTAACCCTTCGCAGTGTCCGACGATGTTCAGCACGACCACCAATACCGTGTACCTCGATGGCAACGGGCACCTGGTGATTCAGCCCATCAACAACAACGGGATATGGATCTCAACGCGCATGTTGACGGCAGGCATAACAAACTTTCAATACGGCCGGATTGAGGCGCGCCTGCAATTGCCGGACACAACCAACCCGGGCCTATGGCCGGCATTCTGGTCACTCGGCAGCGACATCGGCACCACGCCCTGGCCAGCGTGCGGTGAAGCGGATTTTATGGAGAACTGGTCCCCGCAGGTTCTGAACGGACCGGGGCCCGCGGGGAACAAGACGACCATTCATACGGCCGTAACGGCGGGCAGCGGAGCGGGCAGAGTTTATGCGTTCCCCAGCGGGCAGCAAGCAAACACGGCATTCCATGTGTACGGAACGATTTGGTCCGCGAACATGATGCAATTCTATGTGGATGATCCAACAAAACCATTTCTCATTGAAACTCCCAACAACCTTCCCTCTGGAGATACCTGGCCATTTAACGCCTCGATTTTCCTGCTGATGAATGTGGCCGTCGGCGGAACGCTGGGTGGGTCGACGACCAACCTGGTGAATCCGCAGCCACTGATGGCGGATTACGTCCGCGTGTATACACCTTCGCCTGTGGCCAAACCGACCCTTGGGAATCCTCCCGCTATCACCGTAACGGCTGGAGCGACAACGGGTAACAGCAGTACGTTTACCCCTGGGCTCATGTCGGGGTCAGGCTTCGCGTTTTTTGCTTGCAGCACGAATGCGCCGAAGGCGAGTTGCGCCATAGCGACAAATGACCCTCTGAACCCTTATGTCGTGAGCGCCAGCGCGGGAGAGAGCGTCACGGTAATGGTAACGACGACGGCAAACTCGATGTTGGCTCCGTTTTTCTTGAACCCCGAGGTACGTAGGTGGCTGCCTGTAGCAACCGCGGGATTACTGCTGCTGACGATTGTGGCGCTATTCACCCGCGTGCGAATTCGCGCATGGCGCTACGCCGTGCTGCTGGTTGCAGGATTGATGGTTACGGGCGCGGTGATTGCGGGCTGCGGTGGCGGCAGCAGCACCGTGATTCCTCCGCCCAATAACAACGGTACGCCTCCCGGGGCCTACGCGGTAACGGTCTACGCGTTCACCGAAAGCAACACCAGCGATGGATCGAATGGGAATGCCGACGCCAACCTCTCCATTTCCCTGATGGTCAACTGACGGGCCTTAGCCTGACGATAGCATTGGTCAGCCGTGCTGGGATTCGCCCTGTTTTTTGCTTCCTATCGCTTGGCGATGCTTGCTTTCTGGTTGTTACCCTAGTGAATTTCTCGCAGCCAGGAGGCCTAGTTTTGCAAGTCGTCTTTTCTCGAGACCTCGCCGTGCCGCGAGCATGCGAAAATCCGAGTAGGCGAGCGCGCGATTAGGAAACACTTGAATCCACATGAGTCATGCGCATGCCATCTTGCGACTGTGTGGAAAAGTGTGGGGACCCCGAGCGCCTGTTGTGTTCATCGGTTTTCTGAAAGCAAAACTCGTACCCCGCTTTCCTGTCGTCCTGCGGACTGGTTGCGCACTAAAGGAGCAAGGGCTCGCTGGATCGGGAAAGCATTTTGACTGCTGCCAGGCGCGTATCGCGAGCGCGGTCACGCTGATGTTCCTGGAGGAGTTCACGCAGCCGTGTGCGGGCCTTGTGCAACTGTGACTTCGAATCACCCACGGAACGCCCCAATACCTCTGCAATCTCTTTGTGTTGGTACCCCTGAATATCGTGCAAGACAAACATTGCGCGGTAACCCGCCGGCAACTGCGCGATGCACCGAGCAAGATTTATTCGGTCGATCGATCCTTCCAGCAACAAGTCGGGCGCCCCAACATCGATGCCTGGCGAAGCGGTTTCATCCTCGGCGTCGAGAGTCGCTTCAATCGAGACGATTGGCGGCGACTTCTTGCGCAGGCGCATCAGCACAAGGTTAACCACCAGCCTGTGCAGCCAGGTAGTGAAGGCGGATTCGCCGCGAAAAGTGTGAATTTTGCGGAGCAGAAGCAAGAACGCTTCTTGACTCAGATCTTCGGCTTCCGCCGGGTTACCTACCATACGAAGGCATATCGCATACACACGCCGGTTATGCAACCTGTAGAGGTATTCAAACGCGGCCTGATCGCCCGCGCGAGCTCGCTGAATGACCTCCGCCTCGCTGCGTCTATCGCCGGCCACAGGAGAGACTTGCGGCACAGCCCTCTTGGAGAAGCATTCCGTGCCAGGCCGTTTATCCCAAAGGATGCTACGCCGCTTCCCTGTAGTTTGTTTTACCAATGCTCTAACTACTACATTTGTACATCTGGCTCTTGCAGTGACTGGCATGACTTTTTTCCTCGGCGTCCGATGCGGTCTTAAATTGCGAGATATTTCATCGTCTTTCAACATGTAAGACCACATAAGCTCTTCAATAATTCCCCAATCTTGTGATGTCTTGGAGGCGGGAATAAATTGCGAGTCTTATAGGTGCCGAGCTGGAAAAATTGAGGAGAAAAGCCAGGATTCGGTTCTTAGCGTGGAGTTCTTTACGGACGAGAGTTCAGGCGCTCGACACAGTGGCTGACTTTTCAAGCGATTCGCGACTGCGAACGCTGACAGTAAAACCGTTGTTGGCGCGCACCAGCTAATCGACGACAATTTGGCCCTTCATGCCTCTATGGCCCAGACCGCACGTGTGGCAGCAGCGAAACGGATAGGTGCCGCGTGTTTGCGCCAAGAATTCGATCGTCACCGTTTCGCCTTTCTTAAGCTGGAGGCAGTCTTGTGGCGAAGTGAAAATTAGTCCGGGATTACTGCCCGCTTGAGAGCCATCGGGAACGGTGGCGATTTGGAAACCATGATCGTGGTCCGCGGCCGTGATTTTGAGGCGCACTTTGGTACCGGCCTTGACGTGAACCGGCGAGGGCGCGTATTCGTACTTCTTCGCCGTGAGTTCAATGACCTGAATGTCTTGATCCTGAGCCAAGATCAAACTGGATGGAGAGAGAGACAGGGCGGACGCCGAGAGTAACGCGCAAAACAGATACGAGATAGAACGCTTCCCAATCTTCGTCATACAGCCTCCCGGCGATTCAAAGAAGTGTGTACTGGCATCAGTGCCTCAAAGGTTTTATCCAGGCCCTAACGCACAGTGGTGTCGCTGCTTTTTGCGAACGGGTTTCGGTCTGGAGGCCTCTGGAATAGCACCAAGCCAGGTGCGATTGCAGCCGGTTTCTTCGCGAAACGAACTGGCAGCGCCAAGAAACATCGCGGCACTCCGACGATAACGACTGAACTCCCGCCTCTTTTATTCCTCCCGCGAAGACAAGAATCTGGACGAAGTAAATTGTTTCCTGCGGCGGGTCCGTTGATGCTTCAGTACCGCCAGCTCACTATTCCGCATGACGCTGACGGCTCTTTCCGAGCGCCTTGAGAAGTCATGTGGCAGCCGGCGTTTTTCAATGATGCGGGTCACGAAAGCGATTACATTTAGAGCCAGCACTAGTAGCACGAGCCATATCACGATTGTTGTCCCGAACATGGTTGATCCCTTCGGTACTTCAGCCATGCCGAAATAAAATTTCTAGAGAAGCGCAATGGCATTCATCTCTGGATACCTCCGTCACCAATGTTCTATTCCACGTTGTGAGGAGCGCCGTCGCTTAAGGATGCAGGACAAACGGAATAGGCGGCTGCTCGATGAGGTGTTTGCGGTGCGCGGAATCGCGTCCGAACGCGATCGTTGCAATGGAGTTGCCTGATACTATTCGCGGCTCGCCTATACGGAAGAATTGATTAGCTGGTGGAGCTGATCGAGGTCCGCGGGGTCTGCGTCGGAGACGGCACAGAATTCTATTTTGTCCTTTCGCCAATCAGCCCATTGAAAGCCTTGCCGGGACCCTGTGCGCGGTGACGTATCCGGTTCCCTGGTACGCCAGATGAATACATTGACTGGATGCCGATTACGCTCGTAGACGAGCACCGCGACAGAGCGGCCTTCCATAACCTCCAGGCGCCCACCCTTCAGAGCGAAACCGCCGTTCGCGAAATCGCGCACAGGGATAGCAAAATTAAGTTTTGCATCGAACCAACCCTTAACAAGATGCTCATCGTTAGAGGCGATCCCCGCCGTTGGGCCTGACTGTAGCGAGCGCATATGCGCGTCGACAATTTCCCCGGCAAGTTCGGCTCGATATTCGTCGGTGCGCAGCCCGGGACTCACTCTCCACAGAACAATCGCGACGAAAAGTAGGGCGGCGGCAGCCGCCAGCCAGTGCCAAAGGTGAGGCTGCGACGCGACGGGCGCGGGCGCAATTGGACGAAGAGGCGCGCTAATCTTCCGCCGCAGCGAGGCGGAGGCAGGCTCATAGAGTTGAGCGAGTTGCAATCTATCGCGCAGCAAATCCAGGTCCACGAGTTCGGTGGCGCAGGGGATGCAATGTTGGAGGTGACGCTCAAATGCGGCCGCGCTAGGGGCACTCAGCTCGCCGTCGAAATAGCCATGCAGGAGAGAATCGGCAAAATTACACCTCACGGGCGACCTC